>Ga0302185_10000148_pt1 | contig 55863 bp, 38 predicted proteins | sample II_Bog_E1_1_FD_200231 | JGI IMG/M metagenome (GOLD analysis project Ga0302185, IMG submission 200231) | Peat permafrost microbial communities from Stordalen Mire near Abisko, Sweden - II_Bog_E1_2 | ecosystem: Environmental > Terrestrial > Soil > Wetlands > Peat | place: Sweden: Abisko... | reverse complement strand
TCGGTAAGGTCGGTTTCATACATAATTACTTCGTTTTTAGCAACTTGAAATAACTTTGTATTTGATTAACTTTACCTTGCCCTTTATATAATTCTAAACATTCTATTTTTAAACAGCTTCTAAGAACATTTTCTTTTAAGACCTCATTAAGTGCATTAATATGTAATTGCAGCTTAACAACCTGCTGTTCAGCAAGTATCTTATCGCAATAAAATATAGAGACAGCCTTTAAACAGCATACTGTGGGTTTGATTTTTCCTGAAAAATTGATTTTTGAAAATAACGCGTATCGAACCCCTAAAATAAATTGCATCATACCTTTAATATGCAGAACTGATAAGGCTTCTAAAGGATACAAAAAAGGGGAAGGATACTTTTTCATACCCTTCCCTTCGAGTGACTCCGGAGGGATTCGAACCCCCAACCAACAGAACCGGAATCTGTCATTCTATCCAATTGAACTACGGAGCCTTTTTGCGCAAACAAAGATAAAACAATATATTTATGACCCCGAGCCTGTTTAGGAGAACACCATGATACCACGAGAATAAAAATAAAAAAAATACGCGTTTTTTATACTAAATGATGTTATTTTGCGTTTATAAACAAATGAAAAAAATAGTTGCTTTTATTGTTATACCCTTCGTCTGTTTTTATACGGATTTAAAGTCACAAAACGAGCTTAAATCGTTTCAATGGAGCGACCATTTACCATACAGTAAAGCCTACTCGGTTACACATCAGGGAAATAAAATATATGCCGCGTCTAATGAGTGTGTATTTTCTTTTAATAAAGACGATAACTCGTATCAACGCCTTAATAAAGTAACCGGATTAAGCGATGTAGAACCTGTAATTGTTAAAAACAATCCGTACAATAATGCTTTGTTGGTGTTATATAAAAACTCAAATATTGATGTTATAAAAAACGGCACCGTTACAAATGTCCCTGATTTATATAGTAAACCAAATATAGGCAATAAAACTATAAACTCAGTTACCTTCAGGGGCAAATGGGCTTATCTATCCTGCGGTTTTGGAATTGTATTGTATGATACAGACGCTCTTCAATTTGGAGATACCTATATTATTGGTCCGGGTGGTACAAATGTAAACGTGTATCAGGTCGCGTTATCACTTGATTCTATCTACGCGGCTACTTCAACGGGAATTTTCCATGCTTCATTAAACTCTTCTAACCTGGATAGCTATACAAACTGGTATCAGGTTACTTCACTTTCGCAACCAAATGGCGTGTATAATGGCGTAGTATATTTTAACAACAACATAATAGCCAGTTATTCAGGCAATCTTTCCTCAGGATTTACAGCCGCTGACTCAAATATAGATACTTTGTATTGTTATAACGGAACTAACTGGGGCAAAAATCCTTTTAATACAGTTGATGCTATTAGAAATATTTCGGTTTCAGAAAGTGGCAAACAATTTATAGTAATAGATAATGTCGGGTTTGTTGCTTACGACGTATTAGGTAACGCTACAAATTTACACTGGGTTTTGCCACTTAATTATGGAATATATAGTGCGCAAGATGTTATGCCTGATCCTACCGAAGCAGGCTGGTTTTGGGAAGCAAATTCCATATCGGGTTTGATAAAATTAAAAAACACTACCGATATACCCAAACAATACAGCATTAATGGTCCTGTTGCGGTAAATTGCGGTGAAATTCAAGTAAAAGAAGATAAAGTTATTGTTGCCCCTACTTTTTTGGGCTACCAAAAGAGTCCTGCTTATTTAACACTTGGAGTGTCATCTTTGCTTAATGGTACATGGAGAACCGACATCCATTCCAATAAAATATATGATATAGATTGCGTCGCTTTTGATCAAAATGATAAAAATCATTTTTACGCGGGTTCTTTTGGCAACGGTTTACTGGAAGTAAAAAACGATAGTTTGGTTGCCCACTATTCCTATTATAACGCGCCTCTTCTTTCGCATAGAAATTTTATTAATACTACCACCAATGTACCCGATACAGCCGAAATACAAGTAACATCACTTTATACGGACATAAATAATAATCTGTGGATTACAACCAATGATAATCCAACCTTTGTTACTATTAAGAAGAATGATAATACTTGGGCGCAGTTAGATTTTTCTTCATTATTTCCGCCGGGAATACCTGTACAATATTTGCAAACAGACCAAATTATAGTCGATTCTACCAATACCATGTATATAGCCGCATATGGAACAGGTATTTTTGTTTATAAAAACAATGGTGGTTTTTCAAAACCTGATAGCGCTAACTCGAAGCTTCTTACTAACATAACAGGGCACGGGGGCTTACCAAGCTTATACCCAAATTGTTTAGCAAAAGATAAATCAGGAGATTTATGGGTAGGTACCGATCAGGGTATTTGCGTATTTTATAATCCAAATAGTATTTTAACTCAATCAAGCGGATGGGACGCGCAACCGATATATGTTACACAAAACGGACAAACACAACTTCTATTACATACAGATATAATAACCTGCATATTTGTGGATGGCGCTAATAATAAATGGATAGGTACTGTTACCAGCGGTTTGTTTTGTTTTTCACCTGACGGGCAGACTCAGATATATAATTTTAATACTCAAAACAGTCCGATATTTTCTAATAATATTATTGACGTAAAAGTTAACCCATTAACAGGTGAAGTTTATATTGCTACGGATAAAGGTTTGTTATCTTTTCAGAATACAATTACCGAGGGCAATACAAATTTCGAAGATGTATACGCTTATCCAAACCCGGTGAAACCCGGGTATTCAGGACCTATTTTAATACATGGTATGGTATCGGGTGCTGATGTAAAGATTATCGATTCGGGTGGGAACTTTGTTTATAGTACGACCTCCGAAGGTGGGCAAGCAAGTTGGAACGGGCAAAATTTTAAAGGACAACGAGTAGCATCAGGAATTTATATGGTTATATGCGAAACACCTGATGGTTCCCAGAAAAAAATGACTAAAATATTGTTGCTTAACTAAGCATGCAGCAAAAAACCAATGGCATTATTTTACAGAATACCAAGTATCAGGATAAAAAGAATATCCTGAAGGTATACACCCTGCAACATGGTATACAGAGCTATGTGGTAAACATTGGGCAATCGGGCAAATCAAAAATTAAGCCTGCCCATGTAATAGGGCTTAACCAAATAGAGTTTATTGAGCAAACCAAACAAAGCAGAAGTATACAGCGTATTAACGATATACACGTATCCTATATTTACCAGCATCTTTTTAGCAATCCGGTAAAGAACACCATTGCTATTTTCTTAAATGAGGTTCTTTTAAAAGCCTTAAAAGAACAACATGAAAATTCTGAACTTTACAGATTCGTTGTTGAAAGCCTAATTGTTTTTGACAATCAGGATTATGAAACCACAAATTTTCATCTGCATTTTATGATAGAGTTATCAAAGCATTTGGGGTTTTATCCTAATAACAATTACAGCAAACAAAATTGCCTGTTCGATTTGCAGGATGGTATTTTTACACGCGAAGTACCTGTGCATTTGTATTATGCCGATAGTGAACTTTCTTTTTACCTAAGCGAACTGCTAAACCACAAAAGTAACTTTACCTGCAACGCCAAAACAAGAGCAGACTTGCTTCAAGTATTAATTATGTTTTACCGTCTGCACCTGCCCAACTTTGGAGAAATAAAATCCATTCAGATTTTAAAAGAGATATTAGTTTAAATAAAAAAGCAGCAAGGAGTTTCCCTTACTGCTCTTTTTTGTAATTCTAAATTTATTAAGCCGTAACTGCCACCAAAGGAGCTGCCGCTAATATATCAGCAGTTGTGCCGCTGGCATATTGCTCAAAATTCTTTACAAAGTTTCCTGCTAATGTTTGTGCCGTTTTATCAAACTCTGCTTTGTCTTTCCAGGCATTTTTTGGTTCTAATATTTCAGCAGGCACACCCGGACAAGCTTTAGGGAATTTTAATTTAAAATAAGGTGTTTCACCGTATTCTACTTTATCTAATTCGCCGGTAAGAGCAGCGCCAATTAAAGCACGCGTGTATGATAATTTAATGCGACTACCCACGCCATACTTACCACCAACCCAGCCGGTATTTAATAGCCAGACATTTACCTTATGTTCTTTCATTTTTTTACCAAGCAAGGTTGCGTATTTAGCAGGATGTAACGGCAAAAATACTTTACCAAAGCAGGCAGAGAAAGTTAATGTAGGCTCTGTAATACCCATTTCAGTACCGGCAACTTTAGCTGTATAACCACTTATAAAATGGTACATAGCTTGCTCAGGCGTTAATTTAGATATAGGAGGTAATACACCAAAAGCATCGCAGGTTAAGAAGAAAATGTTTTTAGGAAGGTCTCCGATAGCGGGTTCTACCGCGTTTTCAATATAAGAAGAAGGGTAGCTTACACGAGTGTTTTCTGTTTTGCTAATGTCATCATAATTAACAGTAACTGTACCTTCATTAAAATTGATGTTCTCTAACAAAGAACCAAACTTAACAGCGTTAAAAATCTGAGGTTCTTTTTCAGCAGAAAGATTTACGCATTTCGCGTAGCAACCGCCTTCAAAGTTAAATACCGATTTATCGCTCCAGCCATGCTCATCATCACCAATTAGTTTACGGTTAGGGTCGGCAGAAAGGGTTGTTTTACCGGTACCTGATAAACCAAAGAAAATAGCCGTGTCGCCATCCTTACCAATGTTAGCGGAGCAGTGCATTGGCAGCACGCCTTTCTCATGCGCTAAGATGTAGTTTAGTACCGCGAAAATTCCTTTTTTAATCTCGCCTGTATAAGCTGTTCCGCCAATCAGAATAGTCTTTTTAGTGAAGTTAAGAATAGCAAAGTTATGTTGACGGGTACCATCTATTTTAGGGTCGGCTTTAAACCCCGGGGCATTAATAATAAGCCACTCATGTTTAAAGGTCTCCAGTTCAGCAGCAGTAGGGCGTAAGAAAAGGTTATAAGCAAATAAATTACTCCAAGGAGTTTCATTTACCACACGGATATTGATACGATAAGCAGGGTCGGCACAGGCATAAGAATCGCGCACAAAAACCTCTTTGCCCGATAAATAAGCCAGCATACGGTTATGAAGCAAATCAAATTTATCAGCTTCAAAACGGTTGTTTACATCGCCCCACCAAACACTGTCTTTTGTGTTATCATCATATACTACAAATTTGTCTTTGGGTGAGCGTCCGGTAAATTCTCCGGTATCAACGGCAAGGGCTCCGGTATCGGTTAGTACGCCTTCTCCACGGATGATGGTTTCTTCTACCAGCTCGGCAGGATGTAAGTTCCAATAGGCGGCTTCTACGTTGCCTAAACCTAATTGGGATAAACTTTGGTCTTTGGGTTTAATTCCGAATTCGTTCATGTATAAAAAAGGTTTAAAATTAAGTGCGCAAAGGTAAAAAACGGAATTATGAATTATGAATTATGAGTTATGAATTAATGAACAGTTAAAGGCAATTTATTAACCTCTGCAACGGGAATTGAAGAGCTTGTTTTCTTCCATATGCACCATTTCTTTATCAGCGATTTGTTCTTTAAGCTCTTTAATGAACTTCTTCTTTTCGTGTTCTTTTAATTCTTTTAAATGAAAAAGGTAATTGGTTTCCCCTTCTCTGCCCATCTGACAAACCTCAAACGCAACCTTTTTATGGAAGCCCTTTATAAACGCGTCTATCTTATCTTTTGTTTTGCCATCAATGCCCGAGCCTTTGCTGATAAAAGATACTACTAACTCATAGGTTTCATTTTTTTGCGTGAATTTTAATGCCGATTGTGCATGCATACTTCCTAATGATAAAAGGGCTACGGCTATTATTACTAATTGTTTCATGGTTTTTATACGTATAATTTGGCTCGAAATTAGTAATTATTCTTTTGGAGCGTTCCCTTTGATTGCAATGGTGGGCTTTACGCGCGGTAGATTATCTTTTAACTTAAAAGTTTTTCAATCCTCATTTATTGCCTTTCTTAATTCATTACTATCCAATTTTATTACATTACCTTTGTTTTTTTTATGCCTAAAAATTGCTACTTTATCAGGGACTTTATCATCACTATCATATAAATTTCTTAAAACTTGTCCTCCGTGATAACAGTATACATAACCCATTTTTGTTCCCATAATAGGAGAAACAGAAATTTTTTTTTGAATTGCATCCTTATCTAGCGACTCAAAATGAGTATGAATTATTTCGTAACTGTTGGATACTAATTCTGGAATATCTACTAAGATTAGCTCAGTATCAAGGCGGTAAAATTTCTTGTTTTTTAAAATTTCCGATATTGTATTAGTAAATTCAAAGTACCCATAAGTTACACAATATCCTTTATTGTCTTTAGTAAACTTAATAACATAAACATTATACTCTCCTCCTCCTATTGCCTCTTTTTTCGCATTGTTAATAAACTCTCTTGCTTCTTGGTTTACTTTTGTAAAATCAATTATACTCTTTTGATTTTGCCCCCACAAAGCATAACTAAAAAATAAAAGTATAAAAGTGTATTTCATCCCTCAAATATACAAAACATCCCGTCTCTATAATTTAAACTAAAAAGCCACAAACTCCAGCACACTTTCCGGTGGACGGGCAATAACAGCCTTGTATTCATCCACCACAATTGGGCGTTGAAGCAGTGTTGGATTTTCAATCAGTATCTGTATCCACTCTTCGTCTTTAAAATTCTTCCCTTTAAACTTCTTCTTAAAGATGTCTTCGTTTGTACGAATAATATCTATGGGCTTTAAGTTCAGTTTCATTAATAAGTTCTTCAAAAGCTTTTTGGTAAGGGGTGTTTTAAGATACTCTACCACCTCTGTTTCAATGCCTTTTTCGGCTAATAGGGCTAACGCTTCCCGGCTTTTAGAGCAACGGGCATTATGGTAAACAATCAGTTTCTTCATTTGAACAAAAATAATCAACAAATTAGATAAACGTCAATTGACTTATAAGTATTTCTTTTTATCTTAGACAAAATTTTACAACATGAGCGGAGAAGCTTTGAAAACCACTACAGGGTTAAGTTTTGAGGAGTTTAAAACTACCGTATTAAATGATTTTCGTATTGCAAACGAAAGCCGGCAAACCAGTTTATTGGGCAGAAAAGAAGTGCTGACGGGCAAAGCCAAGTTCGGTATTTTTGGCGATGGTAAAGAAGTGGCGCAGATAGCCATGGCTAAAGTGTTTAAGGCAGGTGATTTTAGAAGCGGGTATTACCGCGACCAAACCTTTATGATGGCTATTGGGGCGCTTACATTAGAACAATATTTTGCAGGATTATATGGTAACCCTGATATAAACCATGACCCCATGAGCGCCGGAAGACAGATGGGCGGACACTTTGCTACACCGTTTATTGATGAGCAGGGCAACTTCTTAGACTTGGTTAACCGCAAAAATTCTTCGGCTGATATTTCTCCTACTGCGGGGCAAATGCCGCGTTTGCTGGGTTTAGCCTATGCTTCTTATTTCTTTAGAATCAATAAAGACTTGCAAACAAAAGACTTTACGCATCTATCCAACAAAGGCAATGAGGTTGCTTTTGGCACTATTGGCGATGCCTCCACATCGGAAGGTCCGTTTTGGGAAACCATGAATGCGGCCGGCGTGCTTCAAGTACCGATGCTGATGAGCGTTTGGGATGACGGACATGGCATATCGGTTCCTAAAAAATACCAGACTACCAAAGAGAGTATCAGCGATGCCTTGGCTGGTTTCCAGCGTACGAAAGATAAACCGGGTTTTGAAATACTGTTGACCAAAGGTTGGGATTATGCGCACTTATGTGAAACGTATGAGAAAGCTATTAAGGTTTGTAGAGAAGAACACGTGCCTGTTTTGGTGCATGTAGAAGAAGTAACGCAACCACAGGGACACTCTACATCAGGCTCGCACGAGAGATATAAAGACAAGGCGCGTTTGCAGTGGGAAACTGATTTTGATTGCGTAAAACAAATGCGCGAGTGGATTATTCAGAATGCATTAGCTACCGAAGTTGAATTAAACAAGATTGAAGAAGATGCTAAAGCTGCCGTACTTGCTGCTAAAAATGCCGCATGGAAAGCTTACTTAGAGCCTATCAAAAAAGAAGTTACCGAAGTTGCCTCTTTATTTACCGAGCTTGAACAAAGCAACAAAGGTTCTTTCATTACTGCTATTAAGAATGAGCTACTGGCTATTAAAGAGCCTATTCGTAAAGATATACATGTGGCGGTTAAAAAGGTGTTGCGCAGCCTCACCCCCAACCTCTCTCCAAAGGAGAGGGGGGCGCTAGATGCCCGTCATAAGTTATCAGATTGGTTAGGTTTGGCCCGCATTGAAAATGATGAGCGTTACAGTTCTACTTTACATTCTAATACGGCCCTTCATATTGCTCCCACAAATGCTGAATATGGTACAGACCAAAAGCAAATGGATGGGCGCGAAATTCTGCGCGATAACTTTGACGCTATACTTAGCAAATATCCTCAAACACTAATCTTTGGAGAAGATGCCGGAAAGATTGGCGGCGTTAACCAGGGTCTGGAAGGCTTACAAAAGAAGTATGGAGAGCACCGTGTGTTTGATACCGGCATCAGAGAATGTACCATTATGGGTCAGGCTATAGGACTTGCCATGCGTGGTTTGCGCCCTATTGCCGAGATACAATATTTAGATTATTTGCTGTATGCGCTTCAGGTGATGAGCGATGATTTGGCTACCGTGCAATGGCGCACCAAAGGCCGACAAAAAGCCCCTGTTATTATCCGCACACGCGGGCATCGTTTAGAGGGTGTGTGGCATAGTGGTTCGCCCATGGGTATGATTATCAGCGCTTGCAGAGGCATTCATATTTGCGTGCCCCGCAACATGACTAAAGCTGCAGGTTTTTATAATACGTTGTTAGAAGCCGATGAACCTGCTTTGGTTATTGAACCTTTGAATGGGTATCGTTTAAAAGAAAACCAACCTACCAATTTTGGTGCCTTTAAAACTCCATTGGGTATTCCTGAAACTATACAGGAAGGTAGCGATGTAACGATTGTTACATACGGTTCTTGCATTCGTGTGGCGCAGGATGCCATCAGGCAACTGCAGGAACACAACATTTCGGTGGAGTTGATAGATGTACAAACCCTATTGCCTTTTGATATTAACCACCACATTGTAGAATCGTTAAAGAAAACAAACCGTGTGTTGTTTTTAGATGAGGATGTGCCCGGTGGCGCTTCGGCTTATTTAATGCAACAGGTGTTGGAGGTACAGGGTGGCTATCAGTTTTTAGATGCCGAGCCTGTTACCCTTGCCGCTAAGGAACACCGCCCTGCTTATGGCACCGATGGCGACTACTTTAGTAAACCCAATGCAGATGATGTGTTTGATGCCGTTTATAACCTGATGCACGAGGCAAATCCTGCGCAGTACCCCGCTATTTATTAGGCTTATTAGTTAATTGCAATGAAGAAACTGTTTATTATACTTGTAACCTGCTACTTGCTACCTGTTAAATGCAAAGCCCAAACCTGGGTAACCATACCCGATGCCAACTTTGCTACTTACCTGCAAAGCATTATACCTGCTGCAATGAGTGGCAACCAGATGAACACAAGCAGTACTTTGGTTACAACAACGACGCAAACAATAAGTGTTTCAAATAAAAATATTGCTAATCTATCCGGTATTCAATATTTTACTTCATTGACTTATTTAAATTGCGGAGACAATTCTTTGACGAGCATACCAACTTTACCTAATTCAATTACTTATTTAAATTGTTTTAATAATACTCATATAACAAGTTTACCAACCTTACCTTCTTCACTAACTTATTTGGATTGTAGTGATAATTTTTTGACAAGCCTCCCGTTATTACCTAGTTCACTTGACACTTTAAATTGTAATAGTAATTCATTAACAGGCCTTCCTGCTTTACCTAGCTCTCTCATTTATTTAGCTTGTAGCCAAAATGCTTTAGCTAGCCTTCCTACTTTACCTAGTGCTTTAACTTATCTAAATTGTGATGGTACCTCATTGACAAGCCTTCCAGAATTACCTAATTCATTAGTTACTTTGTTTTGTGAGGCTAATATATTTTGCTTTCCTACTTTTCCAAATTCAATTACCATTTTAGACATAATTGGAAATCCTTACAATTGTTTACCGAATCATATAGCTGCAATGAGTGCTGCCGAATTAGCAACCCCACTTTGCGCAGCAGGTAATACCCATGGTTGTCCTGTTGCGGGCATACAACAGGTTGCAGGTATCAATAATCAGGTATCAGTTTATCCGAACCCTGCCAGTACAAGCCTCACCCTAACCCTCTCCCAAGGAGAGGGAATATATAGCATTAGCATGTGTGATATGTTAGGTAAATTGGTTATGCAACATACCTACTCCCCTCCTTCGGAGGGGCTGGGGGAGGCTCTTGATGTAAGCAATATAAGCGAAGGTGTTTATAACCTTAGTGTTTCAACGAGTGAAGGGATTGCCAATAAACGGGTGGTTATTGCTAAATAGATTATGAAAAACTTAATTTTAATAGCATTGTTTGTTTTTGTTAAGCAAACAAACGCACAAACCTATGTTGCTATACCCGACTCTAACTTTGTACATTACTTAAAAACCATAGTGCCAACTGCTTTTAAAGGAGATTCTTTAAACACAAGCAGCACGTTGGTTACGACTACTACAAAATCAATTAATGTTCCAGGTTCGTCTATTGCTAATTTAAGTGGTTCTCAGTACTTCACTTCTCTTACCTACCTAAATTGTGATGGTAATCAATTAACAAATCTTCCAACATTATCTGACTCACTTACTTATTTAAGCTGTATTAATAATTATATAGCAACCCTTCCAACTTTACCTAACAAACTTACTGAAATAGTATGCTTTCATAATTCCTTAACTACACTTCCTAGTTTACCTACTTCACTTATTAATTTATATTGTGATCATAATTCTTTAATGAGCCTTCCGGCTTTACCTAATTCAATAAAGCAATTGAGTTGCGGCAATAATAATTTAACGAGCCTTCCGCCTTTACCCGATTCTCTAAATGATTTACAATGTGAGAGTAATAACATAATGTGTTTTCCAACCTTTCCTATTTCAATAACTGATACTATTTATTTTAATATAGACCCCAACCCTTATACTTGCTTGCCAAATTATATAACAGCTATGAGTACATATGACAGAACTCATTACCCTCTATGCGCAGCAGGCAATACACATGGTTGTGCGGTGGCGGGCATACAACAGGTTGCAGGCATCAATAATCAGGTAACAGTTTATCCGAACCCTGCCAGTACAAGCCTCACCCTAACCCTCTCCCAAGGAGAGGGAATATATAGCATTAGCATGTGTGATATGTTAGGTAAATTGGTTATGCAACATACCTACTCCCCTCCTTCGGAGGGGCTGGGGGAGGCTCTTGATGTAAGCAATATAAGCGAAGGTGTTTATAACCTTAGTGTTTCAACGAGTGAAGGGATTGCCAATAAGCGGGTGGTTATAGAAAGATAGTTATTGTCAGATAATATTCTTTATCATGTTTCTCTTTAAGAAATTACTTTTAATTAAAGTTTAATTGTATAACTGTACAATAAATTAAATCTATTTTCGTTGTAGGTAAAAATTCAACAACGAAAAAACTACACTTTTCTGAAACAACATTTCTTTATAGCCTGGCTTGTTTTCCTTTGCTTAAGCACTCATGCGCAAAACAAAGTAGAAGGTAAAGTGACGGATGACAAAGGCGAACCAGTTTCTTTTTGCCCGATAGCACTACTCAATGCAACTGACAGTGCCATAGTGAAAGGTACTATCGTCAACGAAAACGGTAATTATATTTTCGAGAATATTAAAGCCGGTAATTACCTGCTTAAGGTAAGTTACGTAGGTTATATGGATACCATCGTTTCCATAGGAAAAACAGATTCCTTATCTCAGCTTACCATAGAGCCCCTTGTTTTAAAAGAGAGTCAGGTTAATTTGAATGAAGTATCGGTTACCGCCACTAAAAAACCGATGGAGTTTAAGAACGGAAACATTACCGTTAATATAGAAGGAAGTCCGTTAGCCATTGGTAACAGCGTATATGACTTACTAATGAAGCTACCGGGTGTGATGGTTACCGATGGACAGATTTCTATACAAGGTAAATCGGGTGTGCGGGTAATGATTGACGACAGGGTTCAGCAGCTATCTGCCGACCAGTTGATGTCTATTTTAAAAGGCATGAGTGCCAATCAGGTAGAGAAGATAGAGATACTAAAGAATCCACCCGTAAAGTATGACGCTGCGGGCAATGCCGGGATTATAAACATAGTAACCAAAAAAGTTAAACTTACCGGCTTTAGCGGAAGCGCTAATCTTAGCAGTAGTCAGGGGTTTTATGGGGCACAAATTGGTGGAACTACGTTAAATTACAAATGGAAGAAGCTTACTTTTTTAAGTGGAGTAGAAGTAAATAACAACAATCAGCTTAATACAAACCACTTATTCAGAGCGGTAACTTATGATGGGGTTACTACCACCTTAGACCAATATTCTAGTGGGAAATCTGGTGGGGTTGTAGGTGATGCCTTTGCAGGACTTGACTGGTATATGAATGATAAAAACACTATTGGTGTTCGCCTACAAGATGACCCGGGAAGTACTAATAACATACGCAATGGAAGTAATAACCTAAGTGCGAACAATCTGGGCTATAATCAGCTTGATTTTACCAGCAACATACCCAATACATGGAATTATATTACCAGCAATATCAATGCCGAACATTTGTTTGATACGGTTGGAACCAAGCTTAAATTTAATACCGATTACTATTATCCCTTTCATGATTTATATGGAGGAACTTATCAAAATAACTTTTATAATACCAATGGAACGATAGCGTTACCACCGGCTAATTTTAATAATAGTAATATACAAAACCTCTCTATTTTGCTTAGTAGATTAGATTTTGAAAAGAAGCTCTCTAAAACCTTTAGTTTAGAAGCCGGAGTTAAAAGTTCTACTACTACCTTTCACAGCATTTATACGTTGCAGAATCAAAACGATACTACCGGACAGTACACCACAAACCCAAACTATACCAATACCTTTACCTATAAAGAACAAATATCGGGTGCTTATGCCAACCTGCAAAAGCAACTAAAGAAGTTTGCTCTGCAAGGTGGTGTGCGCGCCGAAAACACAAGCATACAAACACTTAGTATAACCAGTGGTATTGCTTATACCCGACAATACTTTAATTTGTTTCCTACAGCAAGCGTAAGTTACAGTAAACGAGATAAGCATACATTTCAAACATCTTTTAATCGTCGTATAGAGCGCCCAGACTATGGTAATTTTAATCCCTATCACCAGTTCTTTGGCAACCTGCTTTCTTATGGGGTGGGGAATCCATTTATGTTTCCTTCTTATACCAACAATTATGAGGTATCGCACAATTATAAAGGAATGGTTGGAGGTTCTTTTTCTTACTCACGCACAACAAATGATATTTTTGGTTATCAAACCCAAAACGATACAACAAAGCAAACAGTTAACCGAATAGGTAATTTAAAGTTATTTGAAAACTACGCCCTATCCATGTTTGTACAAAAGGATATTACCAAATGGTGGACGCTTACTTTAAACACAACCGGGTATTATTTTAGTTATCACGGAATGGTAAATGGGGCGGTTTATAATGCCTCGGCACCGGCAGCTTATGGAAATATGTCAAATATGATAAGATTTCCTAAAAACTTTAAAATGGAAGTAAGTGGCATTTATATGAGTCCGTGGCTTGCCGGAGTGTATACTTTTAAGAGCAGGGGAGCTGTTAATTTAGCTATTAAGAAATCAGTGCTTAATGATAAGCTAAACTTTTCTATCGGTGTAAATGATTTATTCTTTACCCTTCGTACAAGAGCTAGTTTATTTGTGCCCGATCAAATATTTCAAAGAAATGTAACAAATGATACAAGGCGTTTAGTTACCGCCTTAACCTGGAACTTTGGCAAAGTAAAAGTAGCCCAAAGAGATGTTAAGGGCAACGATGAAGATAAAAAACGATTAGGACATTAATTAATCAGCTTTTCAAAACACTTATTTCTCTCGGTAAACCGACATATCAATAACCGAATTAGAAGGGCTGCTGTTATCGGTTAGTGTAATGGTAAAGTTTCTTTTATGGCTGTCGAAACAGTTAAATACAAAATACCCTTTATCCATCATAGGCGCGGTATATTTAAGGCGATAGTAATTCTTTAAGTCGGTAATTACTTTATCTCCAAAATCGGAGTTTGTACTGGTTATATGGATGTCAATCTCCGAGATAGTATCATTCTCCAGTCCGTATGTAATGCTGTATTGCGAAACAGAATCAATCTTTTGCTCGTAGGTAATGTGACTGTTTGTTTTCTCTATGGCTTTTGTAATCTCGATGGCAGGAATTTGTTTTTCATTTTGTCCGAGTTCTATGCCGGCAATAATTCCCTCATTACTTTTTATAATCGTATCTAAAGCATAATGATATTCGGGGAATATACGTTTGCTTGCATCAGCAGATTTATCAGCTTCAGCATGATTATTACAAGAAGAAACAAGTAATAAGACCATGAAACAAAAAGCCCATCCTAAATCCTTCCCAAAGGGAAGCACTTGCGTTGTGTACTCCTCCCCTTTGGGGAGGTTGGGAGGGGCTTGACTCATTACTTAAAGATGAATCACCTCTCCGTAGGCAGCAGCAGCGGCTTCCATAATAGCTTCGCTCATAGTTGGGTGCGGGTGTACAGATTTGATTAATTCATGTCCGGTTGCTTCTAATTTACGTGCCACTACAATCTCGGCAATCAGTTCCGTTACGTTATAACCAATCATGTGCGCGCCAAGAATCTCTCCATACTTGGCATCAAAAATAAGTTTCACAAATCCATCGGGTGCTCCTGCGGCTTTAGCTTTACCAGACGCTGTAAACGGAAACTTACCCACTTTAATTTCGTAACCCGCTTCTTTGGCTTTCTTTTCGGTATAACCAACAGAGGCAACCTCAGGCTGACAATAGGTACAACCCGGTATGTTGTTATAATCCATCGGTTCAGGATGATGACCTGCTATTTTCTCTACACAGGTAATTCCTTCCGCGCTGGCAACGTGCGCAAGGGCTTGTCCGCCAACACAATCGCCAATGGCATAATAGCCCGGTACGTTGGTAGCATAGAATTTATCGGTAAGTATTTTACCTTTATCGGTAGCAATACCAACCTCTTCCAAACCTAAATTCTCTAAATTGGTTTGTATGCCCACAGCAGAAAGAACAACTTCTGCTTCTACAATTTTCTCTCCGTCGGCGGTTTTAATTTTCACTTTACTTAAATCGCCTTTGGTATCCACACTTTCAACTGAAGCGTTTACCATAATTTCAACGCCCAGTTTCTTAAACGATTTTTCTAATTGTTTAGAAACATCTTCGTCTTCAACAGGCACAATATTAGGAAGGAATTCTACCACCGTAACTTTTGTACCCATGGTAGCATAAAAATAAGCAAACTCAATACCTATAGCGCCGGAACCAACTACAACCAGGCTCTTTGGTTGTTTAGGTAAATTCATTGCCTGGCGGTAACCGATAATTTTTTTGCCATCCTGAGGTAAGTTAGGCAACTCGCGAGAGCGGGCACCAACAGCAATAATAATATGTTTGGCATCATGTGTGGCAACAGTTTTATCGGCAGCGGTAACTTCTACCTTTTTGCCGGGTTTAACTTTTGCGGTACCCATAATAACATCAATCTTATTCTTCTTCATTAAAAACTGAATGCCCTTACTCATGCCATCAGCTACATCACGACTACGTTTTATAACAGCGCCAAAATCAGCTTTTATATTATCGGCACTAATGCCATACTCTTTAGCATGATTTAAGTATTCAAATACCTGCGCGCTTTTTAATAACGCTTTGGTAGGAATACAACCCCAGTTAAGGCAAATACCACCCAAGTTTTCACGTTCAACAATGGCTGTTTTTAAACCTAATTGAGAAGCGCGTATAGCGGCTACATAACCGCCCGGACCGCTTCCTATAACAATAACATCGTAGTTCATTTTGATAGAATTTTGTGTTGCGAAAGTAAGGTTTTATTTAGAGATGAGAATAATTTTACTTAATAACTGTTACCCGATAGGTAACCGAATTTGTACTATCGTTGTAATGGTAATAATTTAGATTAATCTCGGTCTCCCCGGCTTGCAGGGCTTCAAAGTTAAAATCTACCTTGCCTGATTTATCTCCATGATAAACAGAGCCTAAATAATCCGCGGTTTTCTTATTGGAATTGTGTCTTAAGCTCCAGTAGTAATTTTGTTGGTGGTTCTCCGATAACGTGATTCGAAACTTATCTCCTGCTTTAACGGTATTTGTTTTCCCGCTTTGGGTATCAAACTCTATCTTTTTATATGAGCATCCGCATAAGAATAGCGTAAAGATACTACTAATACATAAAATTGGTATGAGTGTCTTCTTCACGATAAAATAAGGTGTTTGCAATTGTTACAGTATAAGCGCCGATACATTGCTCTATGAGTTGCCAGCTTATATCTACCAGAGCATTTAACATAGTAATTTTATAGGAAAAGGAAACGCCCACAACAAAGGCTACCGCATATAAAAACAAAGCCGATAAAACACCAATTAACAACCCTCTTTTATAGGGAGCTCTTATATTCTTTTTAAGGGTAGTGCTTTTAAAAGAAACCGACATACCAAAGGCAACCATTAAATAAACAAAGGCCGCTACAGAAAGGAACACTGTTTTGGGAATGGTAATCTTTAACAAATCATTTGTAAGCATACCATGAAAAAGATAGAAAGCTATGTACATCAAGGCTGCTGATAAAAGCCAACCGATATAAAACCTGCTATTAAACATCTTCGGTACAAAAGTACGAAATTTCGCTTGAAGAAATACTATTTCGCATTCAGCGAAGCAATTAAAAAAACTAAAAGCGATGAGCTATATTCATTACTTTTGACAAAAAATTAAACCATGTCAACTTTTGAAATTGTTAAAAAAACGCACTTTGTAGTAGTAACTATTTTCTTTTTAATCTATTTGATAAAAACCATCCTGCTTTTAGCTAATAAAAGTGATGCGTTACAATCTTTTACCAAAAAAATAAAGGTTATAGAAATGATAGTAAGCTTTTTGTTTTTAGCAACCGGAGTGTATTTAATGACCCAAATACCTGAAATTAAGCCCATGCTGATTATTAAAATTACCATTGTGCTTCTTTCTATTCCTATGGCAATTGTTGGGTTTAAGAAGGGTAATAAAGGCTTAGCCGCTTTATCTTTTGTATTAATACTGGCTGCTTTTGGCATGGGAGAAATGATGAAGAAGAAAACGGCTGTTGTTTCTGAGAAAGCTGTAAACACAGATGGAAGTATAAATGGACAAGAGCTTTATATTGCTAATTGCAAAGCATGTCATGGTGCCGATGGAAAGGCAGGAATAATGGGAGCTTCTGATTTATCGGTAACGCAAGTAAGTAATGATAGTATTTCGTCCATTATAGTAAACGGCAGAAATACGATGGGTAAAGTAGAAGGATTAACACCGGAACAAACTAAAGCTATTGCGGCTTACGTTACTACTTCTGTTAAGGGACATTAATTTTAAATGGGCAAACAACCTGAATCTACCGCGCCTAAACAGCGCAAAGCCATATTAGTAGGCTTAATTACCAAACACCAGAATATAGAAAAAGCTCAGGAATACCTGGATGAGCTTGCTTTTTTGGTTGAAACGGATGGCTTACTTCCCGATAAACAATTTCTTCAACGGATAGAGAAGCCTGATAAATCAACCTTTGTGGGTAAAGGAAAAGTAAATGAACTAAAAAACTACATAAAGGAAAATGATATTGATGTAGTGGTGTTTGATGACGAGTTAAGCCCATCACAGCAAAGAAATTTAGAAAAAGAACTGGAGCGTAAAATACTTGACCGAACCTATTTAATCCTCGAGATATTCGCTTCTCGTGCAAGAACAGCGCATGCACGTACACAAGTTGAATTAGCTCAATACCAATATTTATTACCTCGCTTAACGGGTATGTGGACTCACTTAGAGCGTCAGCGAGGAGGAACCGGAACACGTGGTGGAGCAGGGGAGAAGGAGATTGAAACCGACCGTAGAAATGTGCGAGATAAAATCTCTGCTCTTAAAAAAGACCTTACTCTCATAGACCAGCAAATGGCTACCCAACGCAAAAACCGTGGGGAGATGATACGAGTAGCATTGGTGGGATATACCAATGTGGGTAAATCTACTCTGATGAATTTGTTGAGTAAAAGCACCGTATTTGCCGAAAACAAATTGTTTGCTACCCTTGATACTACCGTGCGTAAAGTGGTTATAGATAATCTTCCTTTTTTATTGAGTGATACCGTAGGTTTTATACGTAAACTGCCAACGCAATTGGTAGAATCATTCAAATCTACATTAGATGAAGTTCGTGAAGCTGATTTGTTGTTGCATGTGGTAGATATATCACACCCTGTTTTTGTTGACCACATGGAAACCGTTACCAACACTCTTACTGAAATTGGTGCAGGAGATAAGAAGATTATAACCGTGTTTAATAAGATTGATGCTTACCAACATATTGCAAAAGAAGAAGATGATTTAACGGAAGAAACTAAAGAAAATATTAGCCTTGAGCAGCTTAAACAAACATGGATGCATAAGGATAATGGCTTGTGTGTATTTATATCAGCTACTGAAAAAAATAATATAGAAGAACTGCGTGCTTTGGTATATAAAGAAGTTAAAAAGCTACACGTAAAAAGATATCCTTATAATAATCTGTTGTATTAATCTAAATCAAAACTCCAGCATATACTGCACCATAGTAGTGCGCGGAGGTTCTATTTTCATTGGGCGTAGCATATAGGCTACATTAAATACATTACTGCAAACAACAGATATTTTTTGTGCTGAGCTTATTTTAAAACCTACTCGCGCGTCAAATATGTTAAATCCATTATGAGCATTCCAAAAATTTGTTGCCTGAATAGGGTACCCCCAGTTGTTTTTTTGTAATAGAGCGGTTGTTATTTCAAGGTCTTGAAAAGCTTTATCTATGTTCTCCATCTTACTATAATAACGGTAGCTGCAACCAATAGTAAATCTATATATCTTAAACTCTACATCCGCTTTTACCATGTGTTTATAACGGTATTTCATGATGTTGCCCTTAGAATTTAGGCTGGTACTATCATAACTTAACGCCTTGCCATTTGCGTCGTGCGCATACACATAGTTGGGGGTTAAAGAAATAGGATCAACATAAGTATAACCTACCAAGGCGGTAGCTCCAAAACGCTTATTAGTTTCGGGGGTAGAGGCAGCTAAAGAAAAGTCCAATCCGTTTACCTGAGATCTTCCGGTATTTACAAACTCAAAACCCGCTAAAGCTATAGCCGGGTTCCAGTTTGCAAATAAGAACTCTATCGTATTCTGGTATGTTTGATTAAAAGCTGCCGCATCTAAATACCCTTTAAAATTACCAATCTTAAATCCTTGTTTAATACCTATTTCAAAACTTTGGCTCTTCTCGGGTACTAAATTAGGGTTAGGAAATACCGCCAGCATACCTGCCTGGGTAGTTAAGAATCTTTCTGTAATGGTTGGGTAGCGAAATCCCTGCCCGCCTGATAGTCTAAGGAAAGTGGCTTTAAGTAATTGTATGTTTGCCCCTCCTCTAAATATGGGCGCTGTTATATTTTGTTGATCATTCAGTTTAAAATATTCATACCTGAAACCTCCCGAAAGATTTATAATATGCCATAATTTATAATCTATTTGCGCGTAAGCGGCATCATTCCGTATCATATTATTTAATGTGCCACTGGAAGCGTATAAAAGAGAGTAGGAGGATGCGATATTATTTACCAAGCCTCCGGTAAAAGTTAAGCCTAATCCTTTAAAAGCACGTTGGAGCTGATATTCGCCAAAATAATTAGTGCCCCTGTTGGATTGATTATTTGTAATTTCATTATCGGTATGAAACACGCGGGTTATTAAACTATGACTTACACCGCTTGATGTGCTATACTTTATGAAGGGGTCTATGTTAAAGATACTCTGATTCTCTAAAAACACCGCTCCCGGATAACCTTGATACAACCCATTTGTAGAATTAAACCAGGCAAGTACCATGTTGGTTTTATTAAGCATACCGTTTCCGTTAATGCCATAGTTTAACCCAACAAATCTTTTAGAACGATAGCGTAGATTAAAGTTAAACCTACCTCTTACTTTAAGCATATCGTTGTTATCAAACGTATGAATGGAATCATTTGCGGTAAGGCGCAATACATACTTCTTTATATCCCAGGGAACAGGAAGTGTAGGTGGTGGCGGACCAATATATCCTTGGTCTATATTAAAGTTACCACCCACCACAATATCAAGATTATCTTTAATAATGCGCGAGTGCATAAAGTTTAAATTTGCTAAACCGGGGAATGACTTGCCATACCAGTTTACCGAAGGAGTACAAGGCAAACTGTATTCTCCGCCAGATATACTGATAACTGTTTTGGGTTTACTGCGTGGGTATGCGGTTCTTACGTTAATTACGCCGTTCAGTGCGGAAGAACCATATAGTACAGATGAAACCCCTTTAATAACCTCTACTTGCTCTATATTTTCTACAGGCAAGTAGCTCCATTCCGGTCTGCCCGCATCGCCGCTAAGCATAGGTATGCCATCTAACAAAATCGCCACCCTGCTTCCCACACCAAAAGTAAAACCACTACCTCCGCGTATTTGGGGGTCGTTATCAATAATGCTTAAACCGGGTACTTGTTCTAAAGCGGTTTCTATACTGGTAGTATTTTTAGCAGATACTAATTTGGGTTTTAGTATCTCCATAGACACTACTATATCCTCTATTTTTTGGTCGAACTTACCCGATGAAACGACAATGGTTTCTAATGATTTAGCGGCCGATTTTAAAAATACATCCTGCTCGGTAACCCCATTTTCAGTAATATGAACTGAAAAAGTATAGGTTTTTAACCCTACAAAATTACACACCAACTGATGGTAGCCTGTATCAATCTCCAGCATATAATGCCCGTCTATATCTGTAGCCGCCCCTTTAGATAAATTACCTACTAACTGAATAGTGGCTCCGGGAAGTTTTTCTTTTGTTTCAAAGTCATATACAACTCCTTTTAATATACCTGTTTGCGAGAAGGTGTTTTCTGAAAGAAATAACACAAAAGCAACTATTATACCAAGTAATCGTGAAATCATAACAAATGAAAAAAGCCCTGCAATTTTGCAGGGCTTTTCTTAAAAAATAGTTCTAGTTAATAATAAACTTACCTGTTTTTTGATAAGCAGAACCTATTATTTGGTATAGGTACATACCGGTATTTAAACCAGACACGTTAACGCTGTTTAATTTATTATCCTCCATTTTCTGAGAAGACATCAGTTTGCCTGTTAAATCAAAAACAGAAAGAGTAGATTCATCATTGTTTATGTTTTGTAAATCAACAAAAACCGTTTTATCCGCATAATAAACTTTTAGGTTTTGGTTATTTGTTAACTGATTTATACCTGTAGCGTTATAAACTACAGCGATATCATCTAACCATAATTGACTGCCGGCTACCGTTGTATTTTGGTTATCAGACGGGGTGGCGTTAATCATAATATAAGCTGGATTAGCAGCACTTGTATAAGTAAAAGCCACAGAAAAACGAGTCCATGAAGTTACATTTGATGTAGGGGTTAAAAACAAAGCATCCGCAATTTTATTAGCCGTTGGGTCCGGATGGTAGGTTGTAGGGGTTTCGGGGTCGTAATAATCTCCTGTATGTAAAATAGCGCGAATCTTTCCTAATTCACCTGCTCCGCCGGATGAGTATTGGTAGTAACCCACTATGCTATCAGGGCGACCCGTAAAAGGCATACGTCTGTCGTCAGAAGCTGTGCTATAGTTAACCGTACCTATATAACCATCAGATTTGGTAGTAGTAGGGGCATCAACAACACCTGTAGTTAAACTTCCGTTTACAATAACCGTTTCAAAACCTAAATTTTGACTTTCTGTTTCTAAACGTACAGAATAGGTGCCTGAGTGTACAGGACTGGTACATTGAAAACAGGTTTGCGAACCTAACTGAGCTATGTTGGAACCCGATAGGTTAGAGTACCAGTTTGTGGGTTCGGTACTTACACCCGGGCTTGCATTTCCCCAGTTTTCAAAACCACCGTTGGTTATTTGTGTTTGGGCAAATAAGGTCGCGGAGCTGATTACTGCCGCTAATGACAGAGTAATTATTTTATTCATTTTGAATTTTTTTAATTTAAGGTTGCAAAAGTATAATAAAAATTTTGAATGCGATACGGCTTTTTATTAGAAATAATTAAGCCAAAAGAACCTTGTTTTTATCTACTTTTGAACCCCGATAATCTCTTTTTAAATCTATACATTATGAAAACTGTTTTAATTACAGGCAGCACCAGTGGCATTGGCTTAGGCATTGCTAAAGAGTTTGCTAAAGAAAAATACAATATTATTTTTAACGGCTTAGAACCCGAAGGACCTCAGATAGCCGAACAAATAGGCAAAGAGCATGGTATAAAAACCATTTACTCGCCTGCCAATATGCTGAAACCCGAAGAAATTAAGGCCATGATAGAGCAGGGGATAAGCACCTTTGGAGCCATTGATGTGCTGGTAAATAATGCGGGTATTCAGTTTGTATCGCCTGTAGAAGATTTTCCGGAGGAAAAATGGAACGCCATTATTGGTATTAACCTTACTTCGGCTTTTCATACCACCAAACACGTTTGGAAAAAAATGAAGGAACAGAAATTCGGACGTATTATAAACATAGCCTCCGCGCATGGTTTGGTTGCCAGCGAATTTAAAAGCGCTTATGTATCTGCCAAACACGGTTTGGTTGGGTTTACCAAAACCATTGCTTTAGAGGGGGCTCCGTTTAATATTACCGCAAATGCCATTTGCCCGGGTTATGTAAGAACCCCTTTGGTAGAAAAGCAAATTGCCGACCAGGCGCGCACTCACAATATACCTGAAAGCGAAGTGGTAAGCAAAATAATGCTGGAAAAACAAGCTGTAAAAGAGTTTGTAACTGTTGAATCTCTTGGTAAACTGGCCGTGTTTTTAGCCGGAGATACCGCCAATACCCTTACCGGAACCGCTATACCGGTTGATGGAGGGTGGAACGCGCAGTAAATAAGTTGTCATTTCGAGCAAAGCAAGAAATCTATTGCGTATTAGATTTCTCATTACCCTGCGCTTCATTCGAAATAATAAGATGTTAAAACAAGAAATAAAAGCCGTTCTCCGCATAGAGACGGCTTTTCACCTTAATTACCCACAATATTTTTATTTAAAGCAATAAGCTGCGTACTTTTGCGTTCTTTAGATATTAAACATGATTAAAAAAATAATTACCTGCCTTATTGTTTTGGCTCTTTTTGGCAGTTGCAAGCGGTGGACGGCAGTACCTGTGCCATCTTACATACAAATAAGCAATTATACCACCAAAGTAACCAGCCAACAGGGTACCTCTAACCAAAATTATTCCGATATGCAGGTTATTGCCAACGGAACCACTTATGGCATATTCCCCCTGGGTGCCCAAATACCGGTTATAGGTAGCGGAAGCTTAGAATTTGTTATAAAAGCGGTAGTAGAAATAAACGGGGTTAGCGCCCTGCGCTCTACCTACGAAGTAATGAAGGGCTGCGATACCATTATAAATGTGCAGGCAGGGCAGGTTACCAACATAGTACCCACCTTTGAGTATTTTGCCAATGCTACCTTTCCTTGGATAGAAAATTTTGACGGTGGTGTAGGTGATAACGGACCTAAACTAACAGATAGCCCTTGTTTTTGTGATTCGGATAAAACAATTATACCTTATTCTCCTGGCATGGGCGGTAAAGGAGGTTGCCTTCTAATCCAACCAAATGCTATTTCCGGAAATGGTGTTTCTATGGTACAAACAGCGTCTACCATTGGTTTGCCTTCGGGCGGGGTGGGTATTTATATGGAGTTTAATTATATGGGCAATATACCCATTAGTATTGCCATACAGGGTGCCGCCACTTCTGCTAACGGAAATACAGCAACAGCCATTACCTCCTGTGGCGGTGTTTACCCCAGCACTACGTGGCAAAAAGCCTATATACAGCTTACCGAGCAGGTAAGTACGCTGCAATCAGGTTTGTACTACATTTACTTTACCTGTTTGTATGATGATTTGGTGCCAAACAACGCCGCTTATATAGATAATATAAAGATTGTTACAGCCCATTAAATGAACAAGCGCAGGCAAGCCATAAAGTATTTGCTCTGCGATTTTTTTGCAGCCGTGTTGGTTTGGGTGCTCTTTTTTAGTTACCGTAAAGTATATATAGAGCAAGAGTGGGAGTGGTATAAGCATTTATTCTCAAACAAAAAATTTTACGCGGGCTCTGTATTAATACCTGTATGCTGGGTAGTTGTGTATTACCTGCAGGGTGCCTATCACGAGCCTTTTCGTCGTTCAAGATTAAATGAGTTTATACAAACCTTTTATACAACTTTATTGGGCGTACTTATTTTGTTTTTCGCTTTGTTATTAGATGATACTATTCTGTCGTATAAAAATTATTACAAATCATTTGGTGTATTGTTCAGCCTTCAGTTTTTACTGACAGAAATACCCCGGTTTATTCTCTCGAGCTCAACCAATCATAAAATACAAAAAAGAAAACTTGGGTTTAAAACGCTAATTATTGGCAGCAACGAAAATGCCTGGAATATTTATAACGAGATTCAAAACCTGAAAGCCGGTAATGGCAACCTGTTCAGAGGTTTTATACATATCGACGAGCGGAATGGTTTTTCCGATAAACTAATTGAAAAAGTTCCTCATTTGGGCGAGTTAGCTGATTTAGCTACAGTAATAAAGCAACATCATATAGAAGAAATTATTATCGCTTTAGAATCAACCGAACATAATTATATACAACAAATACTAAATGATACTATTGATTTGGATGTGCGAATAAAACTAATACCCGGTGTTTATGATATATTGGCGGGTTCGGTAAAGTTTACTTCTGTTATACAAGCTCCATTAATTCAGTTAAACAGAGAAATCGCCCCCCGTTGGCAAATAAACGCCAAGCGAATATTTGATGTTGTTTTTTCGGTTTTTGTACTGATAGCTTTTAGCTGGTTGTTTATTATACTGGCAATAATAGTTAAATTAACTTCAAAAGGAAGTGTGTTTTTTTCTCAGGAAAGACTTGGTTTACATGGCAAACCATTTAAAATATTCAAATACCGTAGCATGTATATTGATGCCGAAAAACATGGTCCCGCCTTATCAAGTGAGAACGACCCGAGAATTACACCTTTTGGCTTGTTTTTAAGGAAAACCCGTTTAGATGAATTTCCACAGTTTATAAATGTATTATTTGGGCAAATGAGTATTGTTGGTCCTCGTCCCGAAAGAAAATTTTTTGCCGATAAGATAATAGAAAAAGCCCCGCATTATAAGCATTTGCATCGTGTTCGCCCCGGAATTACCTCCTGGGGGCAGGTAAAATTTGGTTATGCCGAAAACGTGGATGAAATGATACAACGTCTTAAATACGACTTGCTTTACGCCGAAAACATGAGCCTTTTGGTAGATATTAAAATAATTATTTACACTGTTTTGATTGTATTTCAGGGAAGAGGAAAATAATTTTTTTCGGTTCAGAAAAAAAAGCTACATTTGCCCCTCATTTTTTAGATAACACATTATGAAACGCACATTCCAGCCATCAAGACGTAAAAGAATAAATAAACATGGGTTTGTAGAACGCATGAGTACCCCAAATGGTCGCAAAATAATTGCCGCACGCCGTAAACGCGGTCGTAAGAAATTAACTGTATCAAGCGAAAAAACACATAAATAGTTTTTCTTTTCAAGAAGTTAAAGCCGTCGTATTTATAATACGACGGCTTTTTTTATTTAAAATGTTAATTTAGCCGCTCATTTGTAAAATTTATGCCACGAAAAATAATAACACTTGCCTTTACACTAATTGCTTTTAACCTGTTTTCTCAAACAAAGGGTAGTATTACTAAAGCGAAAAAATACGCTACTAAAAACGATTACGAAGCTGCGGCTAAAGAATACCAACAAAAACTTAAAACAGACAGCAATAATTATGAAGCTAATTTTGAATATGGGTTACTACAAACAAACTACTTAAATAACCCCGGTGAAGGTGGGAAATACCTTTTGCGCGCCGAACGCCTTTCTAAGAAAGATACCGCTTCTCAAATAATATATGGCTTGGCTCAGTATTATCAATACGAAGAGCAATACCCGCAAGCAATAGCTTATTACAATAGAACTTTAAAATATATTGAAGATGATGATGAAGGTGTAACGTTAAAAACACGTATTAATCAAAGCATTTTAGATTGCGAATATGCTGAGAAGAATCCTAAAGCGGCAAACCGTAAACAAATAAGAATTGTTAATGTGGGTGGTGGTGTAAATACTATATTTCCTGAATACGTTCCGGTTGTAAATAAAGAAGAAACGGTAATGATGTTTACTTCCAGACGCAAAGATTTTCCTAAAACAAGAATAGATGAAAATGACGGAGAATATTTTGAAGATATGTTTATTGCCAATAAGGATAAAGACGGGAATTTTAAAAACGCTCATCCTTTTTCTATTTCAGATGGTAGTGTAAAAGATATTCCAAATTCAACCAAAGACCATGAATCTGTTATATCTATTTCATATAACGGGGATAAATTCTTTACCTATCGCAATAATAAAATATATGAATCGGATTTAAAGCATAATACCTGGAGTACCCCAAAAGAATTGGATACCACGGTAAATGAAAATATTTTTCAAAATCACCTTTGCATGACTAAGGATGAAAAAACAGTTTACTTTTCGAGTGAGAGAAGAGGTGGCGCAGGGGGACTTGATTTATATAAAGCGGAATTGCAGCCTAATGGCGCTTGGGGTAATGTGGTTAATTTAGGAGGTGTAATTAATACCAAAGAAGATGAAGAAAGTCCATTGATTAGTGAAGATGGAAAAACGTTGTATTTTTCATCTAAAGGACATACCGGTTTTGGAAAATATGATATTTTTAAAAGCACCTATGACGGCACTAACTGGGGCGCGCCTGAAAACATGGGGTTGCCCTTTAACAGCGCCGGAGATGATATTTATATGACCATCAACGCGAATGAAACGCATGGTTATTTCTCCTCGTCAAGGGCCGGCGGATACGGAGATATGGATATTTATGAAATAACGTATTTGCGAGCGCCGTTTGAAACCTATTCATCGGATGTACCTGACGTAATAACATTTACCGCGCCTGACACCATTTATATAAATCAACCGCTAAATGTTTCCATACAATCTTCAAAAATACCGTTGGCGGAATTAAAGACCTATAATTGGGGCGTAAATGACTCTACCCTGCAAACACATACAAACGCTACTAATTATACTTTTTCTAAAGAAGGTACTTATAAAGTAAGAGTAGAAGCTCAGGCAGCTGATAATAACTTCTACAGCTACGATAAAAATGTAGTGGTTGTAATTAAACCAACACAATTAGCCACCAATACCTTTGGCTTAGAGCCGGTTTATTTTGAATTTAATAAATCTACCATAAATGAAGCTGCCACACAAGCTGTTGAACGAAATATAAAAACATTAAACGAGCATCTGGATGCCATTATAGAAATATCCGCTTATTGCGATGCGAGAGGTACCGCGGCTTATAACCAAGCTTTATCTGAAAGGCGTGCAAAAGCCGTTATAAAATATTTAAAGCAAAAAGGCTTTGATACCAAACGAGTAAAACAAGTAGATTGGTTTGGAGCGAAAAATCCTGTAAATAAATGTACAGGCGCTGTGCCTTGCACAGAAGATGAATACAAACTAAACCGTAGAGCCGAGTTTAGGTTGGTTAAATAAAAAACTAACTTGTTTAGTAGATTTCTTTGGGTAAGCTTCTGTTGTCGTGTTGAACGATGTGAATCATCTGCTTTGATGTTGTGATTCTTCGCTTCGCTCAGAATGACAAACTAGAATCTAAAAAACTCTATTACCCTTAGGGGTATCTGTTAAAAAACGCGCCGGTTTAACATTTTTTGTTGGTCGCGTGTAAAATTGAGCCTGTTTTGTATTATATTTGTTTCACTTTTAATGAGTTAACTTCAGTGAAAAACAGGTTTCTTTTCATTCTGTTGGTGCTGTCCGCTATTTTGCGGGCGCAGCATGGAAATAATAAACCACATTCCTGCATGACTGAAGCTACTCCCGCCTTATATAACTGGAAAGAAATAGACGCCGCTTTTTGTAAAGACTTGCACATAACACCTAAGCAAAGCAAAGACTTTTACAGGTATGCTGCCAAGTGGCGTTATTTAAAGATGGAAGATTACCTGCGTTTGGTAAAGGAGGGCTCTGTTACAAAGGCTAACGCGCAACAATACTGGGTAGATAAACTGCCTTATTTAGAGAATTTATATACCTACAAATACTTACCTGATGTGGAGAAAGAAAAAACCGAAGCCGAAGAACGAACCAAAAAGCTGGAAGCCGACAGAAATAATGGGGTTAACCAAACGCTTAGCACCAGTTGCAATAACTTGGATTTTTCATCGGGTACTACCGCTAATTGGGTTGCCTCTTGGAATGATGGACCAAGTGCAGCTGGTGGGCAAGGGTTTTATGGAATTATAAATACAAATGGTTTTAACTCTCATGGGTTTAATGATATGGGCTATGTACATGAGCTTTGTAACGGAGGTACCGATCCATTAGTTCCTATTAACAGAGTGGCACCCGGACATACCTATTCTCTTAGATTGGGAGATGATAGCGCTTATATACTGGCAGATAATGCAGGTTTTGGTGCGGTTTATCCGTATAATCATCAAAAAATATCTAATACTTTTTCGGTAACTCCTACTTCGCAAACTATTACATACTGGTATGCGGTTGTATTAGATCAAGGCAATTTAGCTACAGGTGGAACTATCCACTTACCTGGGCAACAACCTTTTTTTGATATACACATGTATGACCAGAATAATAATGAGATAACTTGCGCCACCTATTCTGTAGATGTTACGCATGCTCAGGAAGTAGGTGGGTTTGATAGTTTATACAGTCCTGTTGATCAAAAATATGTGTTTTTTTATAAAGATTGGACTCCCATATTGATTCCTTTACTTCCTTATGTAGGTCAAACGGTTACCATAACTTTTGAAACCAGTGACTGTTATGCCGGCGGGCATTTTGGCTATGCTTATATTGATGTAGATTGCGCGCCCTTGGAAGTTGTTGTAACTCCTCCACAGCCCTGTGTAGGAGGTAATACTGTTTTAAGCGCGCAAGCGGGTTTCGCTTCGTATAATTGGACCGGACCGGGTATTGTAGGTTCAAACACGGGGCAATCTGTTACGGCAAATGTTGGCGGTACCTATTCGGTTACCATGACAACCTTTGCAAATACAGGTAACACGGGTTGTACGCTTTCTCAAACAGCAACTTTTACAAACTCTACCATAGCTCCTGTCGCCTCTTTTTCCGCTACCACGCCTTGTTTAAATAATAGTACGCAGTTTACGGATGAATCTACTTTATTGCCCAACCAAGGTACATTGGACGCGTGGAGCTGGACTTTTGGAGACGGAACTACTTCAACCGCTAATAATCCGGTGCATACGTATACCGCGGCGGGTACTTATCCGGTAAGTTATACCATTACCAGTTCGGTTAATTGTACCGCTACCTATACTTCAATGGTTACGGTAAATCCATTGCCTGCACCTTCTTTTTCTGCTGCACCCGTCTGTCAGGGAACGGCAACTAATTTTACCAATACATCAACCGGCGCGACTTCTTATAACTGGAATTTTGGAGATGGGATAGGCGCGTCAACCAATCAGAATCCCGCTTATACATATGCTAATGCGGGTATTTATACCGCGTCTTTAACAGCTGTAAATAATTTCAGTTGTTCAGCGGTTTCAACTAATACTGTTTTGGTAAATATATTTCCTGTCGTGTCTTTTTCCGCGCCACCGGCTTGTTTAGGTTCTACTACTATTTTCAACAATTCTTCTACACCCACAACAAATATTACGTATAGTTGGAATTTTGGAGATGGAACAACAACTACAGATACCTCAAGCACTCAAAATCCTACCTATATCTATCCTTCAACCGGAACATACACGGCAACACTTACCATTACTCCAACAGACGGATGCGTGTCAACCAATACGAACGTAGTTACTATTAACCCTATACCAACGGTTTCAGTAACTTCTCCATCGCCGGTAGTTTGCTGGAATGTATTAGTGGCTGCTCCCACATTAACAGATACCCCTAATAATCCAAACATTACCTATACATGGGTTAATACAAACGCCGCAATTGGCTTAGCCGCTAATGGAACAGGTATTCCGCCTTCCTTTACAACAGGGTTAAATAATACAGGCAATAATATAGATGGGGTAATATCCATCACCCCTTCTTTAAACGGATGTACCGGACTGCCGGCAAGTTATACGGTTACTATTGTGCCAACGGCAATTGTTACACATTCAAGTTTGAATTATTGCCCCGGAGATTTAGTTCCGGTTATTACTTTAACAGCCACTCCGGCAGCCGCCACGCCAAATATAACGTGGAGTACAACAGCCATTCCCAATATAGGATTATCAACAACCGGTGGCGGAACTTCCATCCCGGCTTTTACAGCCATTACCAATGTTGCCACATCTCAAAGCGATATGATTACACTTCATGATAATTATGGGGGATGTGAGGGACCAAGCTCTACTTTTTATATTACCATTAACGCTAACCCTTTCGCGAAATTCGCGCATTCGCCGGCTTGCAACGGAAACCCGACCAACTTTACGGATGAATCTACTACAAAAAGCGGTTTTGTTGATCAATGGAATTGGAATTTTGGAAATGGGGCTTCCTCTTCGCTGCAAAACCCTTCGTATCAATTACCTACCCCGGGAAATTTTACGGTAAATTTAGAAGTTACTACTAATTTTGGTTGTAAGAACGATACAACAGAAACGGTGCATATTAATCCAAGCGCTGTTGTAAGTTTTTTCGCGGATACCGTAGGTTGCACACCGCTTGCAACTGTTTTTACCGATGTTGTTTCTATGCCGGTAGTACAATGGAACTGGAATTTTGGAAATGGAGATACAGCCACATATAATACACAAACTGTAGCGACACAAACGTATACCAATGGTTCGCATACGCAAAATAGTTATTATTCGGTATCCTTAAGTGTTGTTACCGATAGTGGTTGTGTAAGTAAAATAACGAAAAATAATTACATTACCATTTACCCAAAACCTTTGGCAGGCTTTGGCTGGGGTCCAACAGACGCTAATATTCTTGACCCCATCATTAATTTTCAGGATCAATCGGTAGGGGCATCGGGCATTAATGCCTATAACTGGAATTTTGGAGATGTCTATGAAACGGTTGATTCGCTGAACTATTCCACCATTGCCAATCCTACGCATACTTACAGCAATTTAGTGCCATATAATTACGAGGTAACGCAGGTTGTAGATAATATTCATGGTTGTAAAGATTCGATAACCAAAACGGTAATTATTCTTAACGCGTTTACTTTTTATATCCCGAATGCTTTTTCTCCTAATAATGATGGCACAAATGACGGGTTTAAAGGAATCGGAATAGGCATTAATGATGCTACGTATAACATGTGGGTTTTTGACCGTTGGGGATTGATGATATTTCATTCTACCGGCTTAGAAAACGCCTGGGATGGGCGTTTACACGGAGTGGTTGTTCAGGAAGATGTATATGTTTGGAAAGTAAGTTTTGAAGATGTTTTTAATCAGTCGCATGATTATCATGGCACAGTTACCGTACTTAGATAAAATAAAATAGTTGGGTATTAGATAATTGTGTACCTTTGGGCACTTCTTTAAGAAGATTGTATCTCAATCTGTTTGTAACACCAATTGCAATTCGATAAATTTTACAACTCTCTTGAATGAGTAAACGAGAGAGTGTATTTAGTATTTACGCGCTTTTTCGGTTAAAATAAACAAATACGAATAATTAAAATAACAAAACAAAAAATGAAAAACGGAGTAGTAAAATTCTTTAATGAAACCAAAGGTTTCGGATTTATTAAAACAGATGGAACAGGAGAAGAGATCTTTGTTCACGTATCAGGTATCCAAGACGAAATTCGCGAAAACGATAAAGTTGTTTTTGATGTACAAGAAGGTAAAAAAGGCTTAAATGCTGTAAACGTAAAACTTGCATAAGTTTTAGTATTTACTCTAATACAAAAAACGCCGACAGATTCTGTCGGCGTTTTTTATTTGATATAACTCTTAACTTCTTCTTGCTTGCTTTTTTTAAAAAGTAATACCTCTTAAAATTTCAAACTAATATTTAAGTTAGGCATAATAGGCAATTGGTTTACGCGGGTATAAGTAACCCTGTTAAAGAAAAAGATATTAGCACGGTCAAATACATTGGTAGCGCCCCCGTTAATTTCAAGAAAATAACGGTCTCTTAAGTTATACTTATACCGGATAGAAACATCCATACGCGCATAAACAGGTAAACGCTGAGAGAATAAATTTCCGGAAACATAACCAAGCTGCCCATTTTGATTAAGATAAGAGCCCATGTAGTTGTTTAAATTAAGCTGCTGATAATATCCCTGCGTGGGTGTAAATGGAAATCCCGAACCATAGTTCCAGCGAACGCTTGCTTCCCAATGTTTGTTTTTGTCTATAGCGTAGGTAGCTACAATATTTATGTTGTTTCTGCGGTCAAATACCGGAAAGTATTCTTGCACTCCATCCCAACGGCGGTTGTATGAGAAGGAGTAAACATTCCATAAATAAAAACGATTTTTCTGATACTTTACCGTTACATCAAAACCACGCGAATAACCTGTTTCTATAATAAAACTTTGCGTTAATATATCCGAGTAGTAGCCTACGTGTTGCGGGTCTGTATTAAATATTTGATAACGATTGGTGTTTGTTAAGAAAGTAAATGTTTTTTGATAACCTTCTACGTTTACTTCTATGTTTTTAAATAAATCAAACTCAAAGCCGCCAACTATATGCTGCGCTCTTTGTACTTTATTGGTAACAGGGGTGCTATCCGTTGCGCCGGGAGTTTTGGTATAATAGCTTTGTAGATTAGTCGGACTTAATATAAAACCGTAAAAAAGATTTACTACTTGTTGATCGGAACTGGCGGATATTAAGTTTTGAGAATAAAGTCCACCGGCAAACTTAAAACGTATGCGGTTGCTTATATTGTATTTACCCGAAACCCTTGGCTCCGGAGAAATTTGCTGAAGAGAAGCGTATTCATGCAAACGAAAACTCGGTTCTAAAACAAATTTACGGTTACGTGATATTAGTTTGGTTTTAATATAACCCGCGATTTCAGTAGAGTTACCTACCTGTGTGTTTTCTAAATTGGCATAGCCGGAATAATAATTAAAAGTGCTTTGGTAGCCCAATAATTCAAAGCCATACACAACCTGGTTTCTTCCGAAAAAGTTAGTAAACTTAAATCCTCCGTTAAATCCTCCAATAGTGCTGCTATTTTCAGGAGTAGTAGCGGTTGTTTCATTAATTTTATATTGTGAGTAGGCAAAATTACCTTCAATTAATGTGTTGTTGCCACTGGGAATTAATACAAAATTACTTCCGCCACCAACCGAGTTCCACTTATAGGTAGCCACTCCGGTATAACTAACGGCATCATTAAAATCAAAACCAAATAAACTTATTTTAGAACCATTGGTTGAGTTTATAGATGTTTTCGCATACAAATCATTATAACTAAAAGGCAGGTTTGTTTGCCCATTAGCGTAAGGATTAGAAAAACTTTCGGCATACGGATAAATATATTTAGAAGTAGTAGGCAGGTATGATGTTTTGCCAGACACTACAAACGACATACTGGTTTTTCCGTTTTCTTTTAGCCTTACAATGGGTCCCTCAATCATGGCTTTTGCGCCAAAGGTGGATGCAGATACATTAGATGACAATCGTTTTTTGTTTCCGTCGCGTGTGGTAATATCCATTACGGATGAAGTACGTCCGCCATATTCTGCACCAAAACCTGCCGTATACACATCAGCATTCTTGATAATATCATTATCAAATACCGAAAACAAACCAATGGAGTGAAAAGGATTGTAAATAATCATACCATCTAGCAACACTTTGTTTTGTACTGGAGAACCACCGCGTATATATAACTGTCCGCCTTGGTCACCGGTAAAAGTTACACCGGGTAATACTTGCAAATACTGGGCTAAATCTGGCTGCCCAACGCTGGGTAGTTTTTTAATCTCTGCCGGATCTACCCGCATTACGGATACTTGCGTGTTTTCTTTTTTCGCTTGTTGCTCTCCCGTAGCAACTACTTCAATAAGTTGAATAGAAGACTTGTTGAGGTAATATTTTTTACTGAATATTTGATTGGCAGCAACCGTTATGGTTTCATTTACGCTATCATAACCCAAATAAGTAGCTACTAAAGTATATGTACCCGGCTTTACTTTGGTAATATTAAAAAAACCATTTATATCTGTCGCCACTCCCATTTGTGTGCCTTTTAAATAAACGTTGGTAAATAAGGCGGGTTCTCCGTTATCTTTTGCATAAATAAAACCGCGTACATTGGCAAGCTGAGCGTTACAGATTTCAGGTAACAAGCAGCAGGTAACAACTACAAGAAGAGTTAAAGTTATTTGTGTTAATCTGCGCAATTTGTAGCTTTTATTTTTAATGAAGCCACAAAAATAGTATTTTAAACAGGCTACGATAATCTATTTTTTAAGCGGTTGATTTTAACAAATTAACGGTAAGATTTTTACCGACAGGAAAAAAATGGGTAGCTTTTAGATTATTCCTTTTAGATGGAAAGAGTTAATCTCCTCCGTTGAATAACTGCTGAGATTTATAAATTGCCTAATATCTTAGCTCTGGTAATATATTTTTCAATATCCCTGCCTTCGGTACTTTTGGTATATTCTTTTTGTATGCGCTCGTACAGCTTAATTGCATCTGCATATTCTCCTTTGGTTTCATAAGCAAAGCCAGCTTTCTTTAAATAAATAGGAGATGTGAAATCATTCCCTTTCTTGTCGGCGGCTTTTAAATAGTATTTAATAGCTTCATCCGGTTTTTTAAGCTCCATGTTGGCATCGCCCATAGCACCAATGGCAACTGAACTAAGCAACACATCTTTCGTGCTGAACTTTTCCAATTCATCAATAGCCTCTTGGAATTTACCTGTACGCAAATAAGATACTCCTAAATAATAATGAGCTAAATTAGCTGTTGGGGTAAAAGAAAACTCATCGGCAATTTGTTGGAAACCCATAATGGTTTTATCGGTTCCATCCGCTAAACGAATTGTTTTTCCACCATTAATAGCGAGGTTAAAAGAGTCTTTCTCAAAATATTGCTCGGCATAAAAAGCTTCTGCCTGCGCCTCGGCATCTTTGGTAGGAACGTAATAAAGGGTAAAGGCTAAGTATAAACCAACAACACCTAATACAATGGCTCCGCCAATGGCTACTTGCTTTTTATATTTCTCGTAAAAGAGTTGCAGGCGGTCAAATTGCTCTTCAACATCAAGACTTTGTACGGTTTTTTCAGTTACTTCTGACATGTATTCGTTATCTTTATTGTGTTATTTTTGGTGCTCGCGTATTCGCTTCGCTCGGCTTAAAATTTATAGGGTTGCAAAAATAGGTTTTTTTGCTGATAAAAAAAATCTAATCAAGACTGCCTTATAAACCAAAAAACAGCTTAGCTGTTCACGGACTGAAACGATTCTATGATAGATTTGAAAATTAATTTACCATCTTCGTTAAATAATTCTCCGTCGGCGGCACGCTCCGGGTGTGGCATCATGCCAAAAACATTTTTAGTAGCGTTGCAAACACCAGCTATATTTTCTAAGGAACCGTTAGGATTAGAATCAGCGGTAGCTATACCTTCCTCATTGCAGTAAGTAAATAGTATTTGGTTGTTGTTTTTCAACTGATTTAGTGTTTTTTCATCCGTATGATAACGCCCTTCTCCATGCGCGATGGGTATTTTAAGCGCTTTATTTTTTTGTAACGCATGTGTAAGCATGTTATCAGTATTCTCGGCTTTTATAAAAACGTTTTTGCAAATAAACTTTCGGTTATCGTTATGCAACAAAGCGCCGGGCAGTAAACCTGCTTCGCACAATATTTGAAAACCATTACAAACACCAAATAAAAAACCTCCATTTGCGGCATGTTCGCTCACTTTCTCCATAATAGGGGAGAAGCGGGCAATGGCGCCTGAACGCAAGTAATCTCCATAAGAAAACCCCCCTGGAAGTATAATGGCATTACAACCTTGCAGGTCTTTATCTTTATGCCAAAGTTTAACCGTATTTTGGTTTAATATACTACTTAAAACATATACCATATCTTCATCGCAATTAGAACCGGGAAAAACAACTACTCCAAATTTCATATTATTCTATATTAATTATTCTATATTAAATTATACTTGCTTGCTGAAGCATGCTTGTTACAAAAGCACTTAATAAACTCCATAGCAAAAGTTCGGCAAAAATACGCCTTTTTGTATTGCCTAAATATATTCCGCAAAAAACACTTAGCGGCATAGCAGATAACAGGAAGCTAAAAGCCCCACCGGTACTAACTATAAACCAGGTTGGGATACTTATTATGGCTAACCATAAAAAAATTACAAAAGATTTTCGAGTCTTAATAACGTTTGAAATAGTCTTGGTTAAAAAAAACATCAAAGCAAATACAGCGATAAGCGCCACCAAAAAATTAATTAAAAAACTTCCATTCATGTATGCGGGGATGCTTGGCGCATGAAAAGAATTAGCCAGATTTAATGCGGGTTGCTGCATGTTTTTGTTAAACAGAAATAATAAGGAAACATAAAAAAAATAAGGCAAGAAAATACCTGTTAAAGCAAGTATCCACTCACGGATAACTAACGAGCGAAGCAGTAGTATGCATATAAAGCACATACCTAAAAAAACAATAAAGGGCGGATAAAAAATATCAGCTATTGATAAACAAAATGCCCCGTTAAAAATAGCGGAAAAGGTTTTATCGGATTTATACGTGGAAATAAAATACCACATAGAGGCGCTTAGCAATAACTGTGCAAATAACAAGGGATGAAGCGGGTTTATACTAAGTGGATAGCATAAAAATATGCCTAATAAAAACGCGGGTACATGATTATTCTTTTCGCATACTTCCTGAGAAATCATAAATAAATCGAACACAAATACATTAATCAGTAACAACAATACGCCACTTAGTTTTCCATAAATCCCGGTATTTTCTATTGGGATAAAAAAGGATAAAATACTGTTTGTAAAAACATCGGCATTAACACTTAAATTCGCTGAAAATATGCCTAACCCAAGAGTAAAACCGAGCAAATAAATGTAAGCGGAATGATTATTAATTTTAAAAATATTTAATAACATATCATCTCTAAGTAAAAATACCTTTATATTTGCAAAACTAATAAAATTAACACCATGACTTGGACAGAATTTTGGTACGGAGTAGCAGCAATATTTGAATTCTTATTTAAAATTCTTAAAAAACTTGCCAATGCGCCAAACGCATTGGTTTGGGTGTTATTAGGTTGTCTGCTTATTTTTTGGACTTTGCAATTGGCTAAACATAAAAAAGAAGCTAAGCGCGACGGTACTTATATTTAGTTACCTCTTTTTAGTAATTACTTCTTCTCTCAATTATAATTAGAGTTGATAGTTAGTTCGACATGATTTTGTCTTGGATTGGCGAAAGCTTCCTTATTGGTTCGCAAAACAGATTTATTTAACTAAAAAGGTAAAGATTTATGTTTACGCTTCTTTAACCAACACGTGTGTAAAAACAGTAGAAGCAGTACCGCCTACGCTTTGTATTAAACCAACATTGGCTCCTTTTTTTATTTGATTGGCACCCGCTCTGTCGGTTAGTTGTAAATACGCTTCTACAGCCTGATAAACGCCAGATGCACCAATGGGGTGTCCTCTGCCTTTTAAACCACCAAAGGTAGAAACAGGTATTTTGCCCATGGGAGTTATCTCTCCTTCAAAAGCCAGTTTCCAGCCTTCGCCCTGTTTGGCAAAGCCCATAGCTTCTAAAGAAAGGGTAGATATGATAGAGTATGCGTCGTGTAATTCAAAAAAATCAACATCATTGGCAGTAATCTCCGCCATATTAAAGGCTTTGTTGCCCGAACGCTGAATACCTTCGGCAGCTAATGGATTACATCTATCACTAATGGCGATATACTCGGTAGAAGAAGCCGAAGCGGTAATTTTTATGTTAGGCGCATTCTTATTTACGGAAGGGTACTTAGATAATACAATGGCAGCCGCCCCATCGCAGATAGGCGATGCGTCAAATAAGCGAACCGGACTGGTTAAGAATTTAGAGTTGATATAGTCAGAAATTGAAATTTCTTTATGAAACATGGCATTGGGGTTTATGTTGGCATTTTTATGCGCGTTAACCCCAAACATGGCAAAGTTATCAGGCGATACATCGTATTTATCAATATACATCTGCATTAATCGGGCATTTAGCGTAACAAAAGTTTCTCCTTTTCCACCTTCTTTTTCCCAATCAGAAGCCGTGGCAATAGATTTGGTAATAAAATCTTTATCCTCGTGGCTCATTTTTTCTACCCCACAAACCACCACGGTATCACACATGCCACTCATAATAGCCATAAAACCCATACGTAAAGCAGCCCCACCAGAGCCACAGGCGGCTTCTATATTTATGGCTTCGGTACCTTTTAATCCGGCTTCGTTTGCTACCAGAGGCGCTAATTGTTCCTGATGAGAAATCATACCCGAAAGCATGTTGCCCAAAAAGATGGCGTTGGCTTTCTCAACCCCTGCATCCTTCATAGCGGCTTTAATAACGCTGGCACCCATTTGGCGAATGCTAAGGTTAGAGGCTTTTTCAACTTTAAGCTGACCTACACCTGCAATGTAAACTCCGGGTTTTTGATAGTATTTCATCTTAAATTTAATGTGTTTAGGAACTGTTAATAAATCTGAGATAAAATTAGATAGATATAAGATAGCCAATGTTAAGCGAAAGTTAAGTTTGTGTTAAGTTATTGTTAAGCTTTGGAGGAAAAGGATACAGTTTTATCGATGAAGAAATTATCTTTCGTCGAAGATTAAGGCTTTATTCCGAAACTTAACGATTTGTTAACTTTGCCAAGTGATTCTTTATACTATTTTTGCCGACAAAGTGAATATCCTAAACAGAGTTTATTAAGTATTTTAACTTAATTTAACTGACTGAAACCACTTGTATTGAAAAAAGAAATTCTTTTAAAAACAATAACAAGATGAGTAAAATATTTACCAAACAAATCAGTAAAAAGTGTATAGCAGTTGTGGTCGCTTTATTGCCCTTATTAAGCTTTGGGCAATCAGTATTGGTGCAGTATGATGCTGTCAACTACAATACGACTTTTAATGCTTTAAGCCCTTCTTGTACCAGTACGTTGACATCAAGTTATAGTAATTTGGGGGTAAGTGCATTATCTACTTCGCCTTATGGATATTGCCCTGGACGTTTTGGGACTTGTGGGTATTTTCAGATTACAGCAGCAAGCCAACCCGGTTATGCGTATTGTAATTCAGCAACACCTTCTTTAGTTACCACACCTGATTTTATTTCTTTTACTGTTACGCCAAGTGCCAGTAATTGTGTATACGTTAATACCTTTTATATTACTATGGGAACCTATGGTACTGCTACATCACACGGAGCAGACCAAGTATTGGTAGGCTATTCTACAGATGGAGGAGTTACCTGGGTTACCGGACCTATATTCTCTATAACACCATCGAAAACAGGAGGAGGGTCTGTCGGCACGCAGAACGCTAGTTGTAATCCTATTGCAGCTACAGCTCCGGGTAACGGATGCGCTACTATGACGACTTATACATGGAATATGACCCCATTTAGCACTTTAACGCCTGTTATTTTTAAAATTATTCCTTTTGATGCCACTAAGTGTGATTGTACAAATGGAGCTAATGGTAATGACGAATGGGCAATGACTCAGGTAGAGGTTGATGGTGTTGCAGCGCCACCGCCAACTATTACCGTAAACAGCCCTACAATTTGTGTGGGTTCTGCGGCTTCTGTATTAGCAAGTAGTGGGGGTACCGCTGTTTCTTATACTTGGAATACCGGTTCTACGTCTAACCCTTTAAGTGTAAGCCCGACAACAAATACTACATATACCGTAACCGGCACAAGTGCATCGGGGTGTACGGCAACTGCCACAGGATCAGTAACGGTAAATACTTTACCAACTGTTACAGCCAGTAGTTCTTCTATGTGTCCTGGCGCTACGGCTTCTATAGTTGCCAGTAGTGGTACGGCTACTTCTTATTCGTGGAACACGGGTGCAAACACAGCTACACTTACAGCATCGCCAACAAGTACAACACCATATACCGTTACCGGAACAGATGGAAACGGCTGTAAAAACACAGCTACAGGAACAATAACAGTAAACCCTACGCCTGCGGTAACGGTAAACAGCACAACGCTGTGTGCCGGCGGCACAGCTACACTAACTGCCAATTGCGGCACAGCTATTTCTTATTCGTGGAACACAGGAGTTACAGCAGCAACTATTACAGTATCACCTACAGTTAATACAAATTATAGCGTAACGGTAACCAACTCGTCAGGTTGTACCGGTACTGCTGTAGGTTCGGTTACGGTAAACCCATCTATTTTACTAACCGTTCCATCTACCAGCATTTGTCAGGGTGCTACAGGTACGCTAACGGCAAGCGGAGCAAATACCTATACATGGAGTGCTAATGCGGGTGGGGCTACTACAGCATCTATTGCTGAATCTCCCACAGTTACTACAACTTATTCGGTTACTGGAACAAGCTCAGCAGGTTGTGTCGCATCGGGTACTGGAACTATTACTGTAAACTCTTTGCCAACTATTACAGCTACCAGTACACCTATATGTATTGGTAATACAGGTACTTTAACCGCTAATAGTAGTACGGCCACTTCTTATTCATGGAGTACGGGTGCGACAACAAATTCAATAACAGCATCCCCTACCAGTAATACATCTTACACCGTTACAGGAACTGATGCTAACGGTTGCAAAAACAATGCGGTAGGTACACTTACAGTAAATCCTCTGCCAACTATTAGTGCACCTGGTATAACGGCTTGTCCGGGTACTACAGCAACATTAACCGCAAGCGGGTCAGCCACTTCTTATACTTGGAGTGCCAATGCAGGTAGTGCCACAACTGCTTCAGTAGTAGTAACGCCAACAGTTAGCCCTACTGATTATACCGTTAGCGGAACAGATGGAAATGGTTGTGTAAATACGACTACAACCAGTGTTACGCTTAGCACTAACTCACCCTTAACAGTAACCACATCATTTGCTTCGGTGGCTTGTTTAAATACTACCTATACATTAACAGCATCTGGCGCTAGTGCAAACACATACACTTGGACAGCCTCTAATGGTGTGCCAATATCAAGTAATGCCAATACTATTACAGTAACTCCAACCACTACAGTAAGTGTTACTTATTCGGTATCAGGTTCTTTAGGTGGAGGTTGTACAACTTCGCCCACTTCTACTGTTGTTAACGTAGTTGCACCGAAACCAATAAATGTAACGCCAAATCCTTCGGGAACAGTTTGTATAGGAAGTACGGTTACCGTTTCGGTGTCTGGCGCTAATACCTATACATGGAGCGCCAATGCAGGAGGAGTAAATACTTCATCAATTACTACAACACCACCAAGTTCTACCACCTATACTGTTTGGGGAACCGATGCCAATGGATGTCCAGATACGGCTTATGTACCGGTAACGGTAAATCCTTTACCAGTAATACAGGCAGTTTCTCAACCGGTTTGTCCTAACTCCACAGCCACGCTTACTGCCGTGCCAAGTACCACTACGTCAATTGCTTCTTATACCTGGAGTACAGGGGCTAACGCTTCAACTACAACGGTTAGCGTAGGCACAACATCTCAAGGTTACACAGTTACAGTAACGGATGTAAATGGTTGTGTAAGTGTACCCGTTACGGATAGTGTAATAGTTAATAGTCATCCTACAATAACAAGTCTTTCAGCTACAAAACCAATAGCTTGTGTCGGAGTAGCCGATACAATAACAGCTCAGGGTGCCAGTACCTATACATGGGTGGCTAACGGCGTTACTCTTTCAAACAATACCAATCAAATTATAGTTACACCTTCCGTGGTAACACATTATACCGTAACAGGTACCTTATCAGGAGGCTGTATGACTGTGCCCGATACAATAAGCATAACTATAGATGCTCCTATTAGTTTTTCTATAACTGCCAGCCCAAGCCCAAGTGTTTGTCCGGGTAATACAGTATCATTAAGCGGAACCCCCACTACCTATACCTATACTTGGGGTGGTGGTATAACAAATGGAGTTGCGTTTACGCCAACGGCTTCTGCAACATACACAGTAATGGCAACCGATGCTAATGGATGTACTAGTGCTGTAAACAATGAACCTGTAACCGTATTTACGACTACAGTAATAACCATTAGCCCATCATCTTCCCCTGTTTGCATAGGCGCGGCACAAGGTAGCACCACACTGACAGCTACCCCATCTACCCTATCTTCTTATACATGGAGTACGGGAGCAGTAACAAGCACACCAAGTATTGTAGTAACACCAACAGCAAATCCAACAACATACTCCGTTTCAGTAACGGACGGGAATGGATGTATGGATAGCACTGCTACACCATTATCATTACCTGTGTACACACCCGCTCCTCTTATAATTACGGCAATTGGTGGCAATACAGTTTGTTCAAATGCCACAACTACTTTAACAGCTAACAACGGCGGGACTTCTACGTATACTTGGATGCCAAGCGTAACTTCTGTTTCAGCCAATAGTAATTCCGTTACAATAACCCCAACTAACCCCACTACATATAGTGTTATTGGTATAGACGCTAATGGTTGTGTAGATACTGCATCAAAACAGATAGATATAGTACCTATTCCAAGTTCATTGTCAGTTACTCCTAATAATTATATTTGCTCTAATAATCCGGTTAATTCCATGGTGGTAACCGCTACAAACGCAACCGGTTATATTTGGGTTGGTCCGGCACCATCTACCAACACAGTTTCTACATCATCAACTCCAAGCTTTACTACTCCTGGAATGTACACCGTTTATGCTGTTAATTCTTGTGGACAGCTTAGTGCGGGTTCTACGGTTCCATTAACAAAAGACAGTGTTACGGCGGCGATTACTGCACCTACCGGCACTCTTACAACCGGCAACGCACCTGATACGGTTTCTTTTGCAGGGTTGGGTACTTCTACAAACGGCATCATATCAAACACAAGTTATAACTGGAACTTTGGAAATGGAAATTCTTCATCCACTCAAAACCCAACTGAGATTTATACAGCGCCAAGCTTAATCCAAAACATTTACACAGCCACGCTAACAGTTACAGATAGCAAGGGGTGTTGGGATACAGCTACGGTAAAAATTACAGTAAATGAAATCCCTACCATGATTATTATACCTAATATATTTAGTCCTAATGGAGATGGTATAAATGATGTGTTTAGTATAAAAGCTACCGGAATCAGCGACTTTGATTGTAAGATTTATGACCGTTGGGGAATCTTATTACATGAATGGACAGGTATTGATGGTGGATGGGATGGCAAAGGTAAAAACGGAAATAATGAAACGGACGGCACTTATTTTTATATCATTAACTATAATGATATAAATAATAAAACTATAAATAAAACCGGCTTTTTCGAATTAGTTCGTTAGCACATACTATTTGTAATTTACCCTTGAATTCTTTAGCTCTATATCCTGAAATAGATAGCGTTAGCCTTTTGAAATTTTTGCAAAAAAACAATATGACATTTAATTGTTCAATAGGGTGTGTATAAACACTTTGTAGGTTGTAAGTGTTTTTTTTGTAATTTCATCGTTTGTTTTAAATGGTTTATCGTAACATAAAAATACTACTCCCTTTGATAATTCTCGGGCATACTTTGTCCGCCCAATATTTTGCAAAAAGAGATTCGTGGAAGAAAGAACAAAAAGAGATTTATTTTGGTATTGGAGCAGCAGGTTTTTTAGGCGATATGGGGGGGAAGGCTAACAATGGTATTCACTATAGTTATCATGATCTTCAATTTCCTTATACAAAAAGCGCTTGGGCAGGAGGTTTTAGATACCGCTTAAGTAAGAAATGGGCTTCCAATACTGCATTTTCATTCCTTCAAGTTGCCGGAAATGATAATCTCTCAACCAATATTTTTCGGCAGAATAGAAATTTGAACTTTAAGTCAAACATATTTGAATTAAGTACACGCGTTGAATTTGCTTTATCTTTTGATAAGCACGGAAATAAATATAAAATTAAAAAAACCATGTTTCGCAGATACCATTCTTATGGATCTTATTATTATCTGACCGCTGGAATAGGAGCGTTTTATTATAATCCCAAAGAATCTTATCAAGGTACTTGGTATAATATACATGATTACGATTTGGAAGGGCAAGGGCTTCCGGGAGGAACAAAACAATTTAAAAGAGTATCTATTTCTATACCTTTTGGAATTGGAGCAAAATATATTATTGGCAGAAAATGGTCAATTGGCATAGAGTATTTATTTAGAAAAACCTTTACGGATTATATTGATGGAGTTAGTACGGTTTATTATAGTCCAAGTTTGTTGTTGAAATACAAGGGACCAATAGCCGTGGCTTTAGCAGATCCTAATTTAGGCAGGATACCCGGTCAAACTAATCCTGGTCAGGAGCGAGGTAACCCAAAAGATAAAGATGCTTACTTTACATTAGAGGTTAAAATCGGGTATATTCTAAAAAGCAAAAAACATCGTCGTGTAACCAAAGCTAAGTTCTAAAAAGTTTTAGAACTTATTTAAAGCCGTTTAACGTTATTTAATTTCATTCTTACTAATTACACAATAACCTATCTAAGTTTTCGTTAATTTTAGAAACATTTTATTTTATATGCGTAAAAGTTTAATAACCCCAATAATAGTAGCCATAAGCATTGTTTTATTTTCATTTTCAATCGCTAATTTTTCCTTTGATAAGAATCAGATTATATTGGATATAGTAATGAATGGCTTAGATCAATCTCATTATAATCCTCAAAAGATAGACGATAATTTTTCTGTTAAGTTCTTCGATTTATATATGAAACGTATTGACCATGACAAAATATGGTTTATGCAGGGAGATATAGATAACATGGCGAAGTATAAAACAAAAGTTGATGAACAGATTAACGCGGAAACGTTTGAATTATTTAGTTTATCGAATGAATTAAAAACCAAACGAATACTTGAAAAAGAGGCTTGGTACAAAGAAATTCTTTCTAAACCCTTTGATTATAAAACGGATGAGGAATACGAAACAGACGGAGAAAAAACAACCTTTGCTAAAAGTGAAAATGAGCTAAAAGACAAATGGAGAAAAAGTTTGCAGTACCAAACCGTTGCCAGACTTAATGATATGTTGGTTGCGCAAGAAAAGATAAAAGAAGTAAAAGCTAAACGAGATACCGACGCTGTTGTTAAATCTTTTGATTCGCTTGAAGTTGAAGCCAGAGCAAAAGTGCTTAAGTTGAATAATGATTGGTTTAAACGTTTAAAGAAGCTGACTAAAAAAGATCGTTTTGCGGAATATGTAAATACCATTACAGCTATGTACGACCCTCATACCGAGTTTTTTCCACCCAAAGAAAAAAAGATGTTCGATCAAAGCATGAGTGGTCAATTGGAGGGTATTGGCGCGCGCCTTCAGCAAAAAGATGATTATATAAAAGTAAGTGAGCTTGTGGTAGGTGGCCCTGCGTATAAGCAAGGTGATTTAAAAGCAGGCGATGTAATAATGAAAGTAGCGCAAGGAAGCAATGAAGCTGTTGATATTGTGGGCATGGAAATTGATGACGCCATTGATTTAATAAAAGGGAAAAAGGGTACTGAAGTTCGACTTACAATAAAAAAACCGGATGGTTCCTCAAAAACAATCTCTTTGATAAGGGATATTGTTCCTTTAGATGAAACCTTCGCGCATTCCGCTATCATTCAGAAAGAAAAAAACAAAGTGGGTTATATTATGCTACCTACATTTTATAGTAGCGGCTTTGCAAGAAACGGAGCACATAATTGTTCTCAGGATATAAAAAATGAAGTAATTAAATTGAAAAATGAAAATGTAAATGGAATTATTTTAGATCTCCGGAATAACGGTGGTGGTTCTTTACAGGAAGTAGTTGATATGGCAGGTTTGTTTATAAAGAAGGGTCCAATAGTACAGGTACGTAAAAAAGGAGGAGAGATAGACCAATTGGTTGACAGGGATTCTAATCAAATATATGACGGACCGCTTGTGGTGATGATTAATAGAAATAGCGCGTCGGCTTCAGAAATTATGGCTGCGGCCATGCAAGACTACAAACGTGCTGTTATAATGGGTACACAAAGTTTTGGTAAAGGTACGGTGCAGAATTTTTTAGATTTGGATAATTATCTCTTGCAGCAATTTGATTCGCTAAAGCCTCTTGGTTCGGTAAAAGTTACCATACAAAAATTTTATCGCATCAATGGCGGGGCTACTCAACTAAAAGGGGTTACACCTGATATAGCTTTGCCTGATCCTTATCTATATATAGAAACAGGCGAAAAAGAGCTTGATAATCCTATGCCTTGGGATGAAATGGCTAAAGCGAATTATACTCCCTTCAATAATATTAAATACGATAAGCTGAAAAAAGAAAGCCTCACAAGGGTTGAGAAAAACAAAGAGTTTATACTGGTTAATGAAGAAGCAAAAGAGTTTAAAGCGAAAAAAGATGACAGTAAATACAGCTTAAATTTGGATAAATATATGGCAGAGGCCAAAAAATATAAAGAAGACAATAAAAAATACGATGAATTAAGAAAAGATATTCCGGGTGTTGATGTATCTCTTATGAATATGGATATACAAAGGATTTCGGTTGATACAGCCAAACTTGGTCGCGAAAAAAAGTGGGCGGCTAATCTGAAAAAAGATTATTATTTGTCTGAAGCCAGTAGCGTAATTAAAGATATGAAATAAGCCATTACCGCTGGAATTAAAACGCGACAATCGCAACAAGGCATCTATTTCTTTACATCAATCAAATACTCTGCAATACATTCATTATTCAGGTAAATAGTGAAATCTGATTTTATGACTGTAGGGAAAACATAATTGAAATAATATTGTTTTGTCTTTTCATTATATACTAAAGTAACAGGGGTAACATATTTATCTGCATTTACAAGTACCGCTGCATTCTTAAGAGTTACGCCACTTGTTATGCTTACATTTAGAGTATCAGTCTTACGCCATTTGAAGACTCCTTTTTTTAGAGAAATATTTTCAATATTAAAATGAAAGTAATCAGTATAATATACCGGCCAATGGGTAAATACTTTTTTCTTAATAGGTTTTTCTAAAAATTGGTACTTATTATCTTTAGGATAATGATCTAAAATAAATTTTTTAGGGGGCGTTAAAAAGTAATGTTCATCAAACTCTTTCATGTATTTATGCGATACCACATTATATTTACTGGTAGCCCAAGTTACATCAACCAAATACCAGATGCCATACAACTGAACACAATTCCAGGCATGGTCTGTCTTCTTTAATACCTTATTTATGTCCTTTGCCTCTGTTTTTGTATAACCTGCAATAACTTCGCACGATATATTTACGGAGTTGCACATTTCTTTTAAAAGATTTGAGAAGCCCTGGCATACAGCCTTGTTCTTCCTTACCACTACATCTGTTTCAATAACATTTTGCGCGCTCTTATTATACTCTATATTATCAGTTATCCATCTGAAGATAGCTCTAAACTTCTCTTGTTCTGTTCTTAAATTTTCGGTAAGTGCAGCGGCAATTTCAGTAGCCGCTTTATATTTCTTTTTCGGGAAATGCAACGCAATACTATCAGCTCGTTGGTAATCAAAGGCTTTCAATTCAGCCGGAGACTGCGCGAAAACACCAACAGGAAATAGAAATAAGAATAGAAAACGAATCATCTTTTACAAAGTAAAAATAAAGAATTAAAACGGCTGAACGAATCGAATACATAAGTACAAACGGATAATTATTAACAAACGAATAATAGCTCATTTTAAAATATATTATCAACTTTGAAAAAAAGTTAAATATGTTAGCGGAAATAATTACCATAGGCGACGAGATTTTAATCGGACAAATTGTAGATACAAACTCCGCTTGGCTGGGAACCGAACTTAGCAAAATAGGCGTCTCGGTAAAGCAAATAACATCTGTGAGTGATGATAAACAGCATATTTTAGAAGCTCTCGCTTTAGCCGAAAAGCGTGCGGATATGATTATTATAACAGGGGGGCTTGGCCCCACAAAAGATGATATAACCAAGCATACCCTTTGCGAATACTTTAATACGCATTTGGTTATAAATAGGGAAGTACTTGCGCATGTAGAAGGGTTCTTTAAAAAGCGTAACCGTCCTATGTTGGATGTAAACACCAAACAAGCGGAAGTGCCTGCCAATTGCGAAGTGTTATTTAATAACTATGGTACAGCGCCCGGCATGTGGTTTAACCGAGATGATAAAACATTCATCAGTGTGCCCGGTGTGCCTTTTGAAATGAAAGGTATTATGACAGATGTAGCTTTACCTAAGTTAAAAGAAACTTTTACATTGCCCTTCATCTATCACCGTACTATTTTAACACAAGGCATAGGCGAAAGTTTTTTGGCTGATAAACTAAAAGATTGGGAAGATAAGCTTCCCGCAAAAGAAATTAAACTCGCTTATCTCCCCTCACCGGGCATGGTTAAACTGCGCTTATCGATAAAAGGAGAAAATAAAGAGCAAATAAAAAAAATGGTTGATAATGAAGTTAAAGAACTTTATAACATTATTTCAGAATATATTTATGGCGAAGAAGAATTGGGTAAGGAAGCTCCTACGTTTCAAAGTATTATAGGCAAAATACTCACCGATAAAAAGCGAACCTTATCCATTGCCGAAAGCTGTACGGGCGGCTATATCTCTCATTTAATTACATCCGTTGCCGGTAGCTCTGTTTATTATAAGGGAAGTGTGATTGCGTATGAGAACGAAATTAAAATCGCCCAACTAAACGTAAATCCTGAAACCATTAATGCCTACGGAGCCGTATCTATAGAGTGCGCGGAAGAAATGGCGAAAGGTATTCTAAAAACTTTTGATACGGATTATGCGATTGCCACTACCGGTATCGCAGGTCCAACCGGAGATACAACCGACAAACCTATTGGCACCGTTTGCATTGCTATCGCTACCAAACAACAAGTTAAATCTAATCGTTTTATTTTTAGTAATAATAGAGATAGTAACATCAAAATAGCGGCTGATACAGCCCTGAATATGCTTAGGAAGCTAATCTCCGAAAATTAATGAAACTAAAAAATCTCCTTGTTATATGCGGCGCTACGGCAGTTGGCAAAACAGCCCTTAGTGTTCAGCTTGCCAAACATTTTAATACGGAAATTATTTCGGCAGACAGTCGCCAGCTTTATAAAGAAATGAGCATTGGCACAGCTAAACCTACCATAGAGGAAATGCAGAATATTTCTCATTATTTTATTGACTGCCTTTCTATCCATCAAAACTACACTGCCGGAGATTATGAGAAGGATGTAATAAAGAAGTTAAGTGAGTTGTTTACCCGACACAATCTTGTAATTATGTGCGGTGGCACCGGCTTGTATATAGACGCTGTTTGCAAAGGTTTTGATGAAGGTCTGGAAAGCAACGCCATAATTAAAAAAGAAATTACCGAACAATTTAATATGAATGGCTTAATCTGGCTGCAAGAGCAGGTTAAAAAACATGATGTAGATTTCTACACTCAATCAGATATAAACAACCCTCACCGGTTGATGCGCGCCTTGGAGGTATATTTGGCAACAGGCAAACCTTATTCCTCTTTCAGAAAAAATGCAGCCGTTCAAAGAGATTTCAATGTAATAAAAATTTTTATTAACGAAGAAAGAGAAAGCCTTTATGCAAAAATAAATCAGCGGACAGATGATATGATGGCTACAGGTTTCTTAAAAGAAGCCGAAGTTTTATTTCCTTATAAACATTTAAACGCGTTAAACACTGTTGGTTATAAAGAGTTGTTTGATTATATGGAAAACAAAACATCTTTAGATAAAGCCATAGAGCTGATTAAGCAACACACCCGCAACTATGCCAAACGCCAGATTACCTGGTTTAAGAATGATGAAGATTGTATTCAATTCCTTCCGACAGATATTGAAAAGATAAAGGCTTTCGTGGAAATTATCATACAAAATAGTTAAATAAAAAGACGCATTATGGAGATTGGTTTTTTAAGTACAGGAAATTGAAAGTAAGTAAATTGCCAAAGATTAATTTGTAACAAAATTGCGAAGCATTAAACTTTCTCATACAACTCAATTAGTAAACGGAACGATAACCCTGCCTGCTTCTAAAAGCATCAGCAATCGTTTGTTATTGATGAAAGCCATAGGAGGCTTTGAGAATGTGGAAATTCATAACCTGTCGAATGCAAGGGATACACAAATATTAGAAAGCATATTAAATAAATTACCTTACACCAAAACTATTGATGTACATGACGCGGGTACTGTAATGCGTTTTTTAACTGCTTATCTGAATTGTTTGGAAGGTGAATGGACCGTAACCGGCACGGCACGTATGCGGCAGCGCCCCATTGGCGCTTTGGTAAATGTGTTGCGCGAGATGAATGCGGATATTGAATATTTGAAGCACGAAGGTTACCCTCCGTTAAAGATACGCGGAAAAAAACTTAAAGGAGGCAAGGTGGAAATTGATGGAAGCATCAGCTCGCAGTTTATCTCTGCTTTGCTAATGACAGCCCCTTTGTTTGCAGAGCCTTTGGAGCTACATATAAAGAATGAATTGGTTTCCAAGCCTTATGTGGAAATGACTTTGCAATTAATGAAGCAATGGGGTGCAACGCATGAGTGGAAAAAAAACATCATTAGTGTTAGCAACAAACCTTATATAAAACCAAGTGAAAAAGTTTTTGTTGAAAGCGACTGGAGTGCCGCATCTTATCTTTACAGCATCTTATTGCTCGCCAAAGAGGGAGAGATTATACTTCCCTATTTGTTTGCAAACAGCTTACAAGGAGATAGTGTGTGTGTGTCTTTGTTTGAACAGTTAGGTATATCAACTATATATACAACGAACGGTGTTGTACTAAAGAAAAAAGATAATCTCTTTCCGCACTCCTTTACCTATGATTTTGCAAAATGCCCCGATATAGCACAAACACTGGCTGTTTGCTGTGCCGCTAAAAACATAAAGGCAAATCTGCATGGACTGCAAACATTATCTATTAAAGAAACCAACCGCATAGCCGCAGTTAAAGCGGAATTAGGGAAATTTGGCGCGGAAGTTTTAACCGGCAAAGATTTTGTTGAAATTAATTCTTCCTTTAAAGCCCGGAATAAAATAATAAACACGTACAACGATCATAGAATGGCTATGAGCTTTGCTCCACTTGCCTTGTGTGGTAATGAGATTGAAATAGAAAATCCAACTGTAGTTGAAAAATCATTTCCTCATTTTTGGAATGAGTTAAAGAAAATAGGATTTACTGTAACTTAGTATTACTTAATAAGCGTAACCGTTCCCTTATATGAATGTGTTTTCCTAAGCGCGTCGGTCGCGTTAATCATGTATACATACACATCTTCTTTGGCGGCGGCACTCCCTTTTGCCCCATTCCATCCCTTTGTTATATCTCCTGAAGAATAGATTTCATTTCCCCAACGGTCATATATTGTCATATCAAAAGTTTCCACGTAGTCTCCCACAGGTAAAAAGGTGTCGTTAATGCCATCTCCGTTTGGAGAAAATGCATTAGGCACATACAAAGTAAAATAGGGTTTAATAACTACGCACTGCTGGGTAGTATCTTTACAACCGAAACCATTTGTAACGATTAAGTTAACACAAAACGTGCCTGTATCCTGATAGATATGCACCGGATTGTCTATTATACTGGTAGAATCGCTGCCATCTCCAAATGTTTGCCAAAACACATTTTTTATATAACTATCCGGAGCTGTAGATGCATCTGTAAATTGTATCGTAGGCGATAAAATATTTACAGGATCCGGTAAATAAGTAAAATCTGCTACCGGGTGGTTATAAACAGTAATCATGTTCAATATGCTGTCGTGCGATACACAATTTTTATCAGATGTAGTAGTAACCTCTATACTATATGTGCCCGGTTTAGTATAACACTGTGAAGGATTAGCCGTAGTGCTTGAATATCCACTTCCTAGATTCCAAACATAAGAAATAATATTGGGTGAAGGTGCCTGAGGTACCGGGGTGCTTGTAAAATTAACACACAAAGGGTAGCATCCGTTTTGCTTATCGGAAACAAAGGTTACATTAGGCAAAGGATCGATAATTACATCAACCGTTGATGTAACCGTAGGAGTACCACAGGCATCCAGTAAGGTAACAGTATAGGTAGTGGTTTGGTTAGGTTGTACCATAATGTTTTGTCCTACAATAGTACCCGGATTCCAAATGTATGTAAATGTACTGTCGCCACCACTCCCTGTTGCATTTAGGTTAGCTGTAAAACCATTACACATCTCTACAGCCGGGCTTACTGCAATAAAACTTAATGGGTTTCTCACAAACACCGTTACTGAATTAGTAGCAGTACAACCTTTCATATCAAGTACCCCTAACGTGTATATAGTCGTAGTAACTGGGCTTACAGCAGCAGTATTACTTATCACACCAGCAATAGAATAAGTATAGGACTGGGCAGTATTACCACCTGTAGCAATTGCCGTTAATGTTGTGCTGTTACTTATACATATAGTTTTAGGAGTACTTGATACAGTTAACACCGGTGGTTGGGTAATGGTTGTATATGTTGTAGCAGTGCAACCCTGCGCGTCGGTTACAGTGGCCGAATAAGTTCCTGCCGGTAAATTACTCGCCGTTGAATCTGTTTGCAAAGGTGCTGTATTCCATGAATAAGTATAAGGCGTTGTACCGCCCATAGATGTAGCTGTGGCACTGCCGTTATGGTCTCCATTACAGGAATCGTTATGCGATATTAAAATAGAAGTGGTTAATAGTGGAGGTTGAGTAATAGTTAAAGTAGATGTTGTGGTGCAATTATTGAAATCAGTTACTGTAACAGTATAAGGCTGTGCGGTTAAGTTGCTTGCAAGTGCGGCTGCTCCTCCGCTTGGAGACCAACTATATGTAGTATATGGAGTCGTTCCTCCTGTCGGGTTCACAGAGGCAGTGCCATTAGATAGCCCAAAGCAAGTAACATTTGTCTGTGTTGTTGTTGAAGTTAATGCAGGTGGTTGGGTAATGGTTATAACAGTACCGGTAAGGCAACCCTGAGCATCCTGAGCACCTATGGTATATGAACCTGCAGGAAGCCCGCAAAATGGTTGCTGTATTCCGGGACCAGGGCAAATAATTATTTGTGGTGGGGTTGAGTTTATGCCCAATGTATAAGTAGGTGTTCCTCCAAAAGGGATAACGGTTGCACAGCCCGTGCTTAAACCATTACAAGTTACCCCGGTTGTAGCTGTTGTTAAAGTTAATAAAGCAGGTTGTGTAATATTTACCGTTGCAGTTGCTGTACAAGCGTTTGCATCGGTTATGGTAGCGGTGTAATCTCCGGCAGTTAAACTGCTGGTAGAGGTAGCGGCGGTTCCTCCTATGAGAGACCAGCTATAGGAAGCATAAGGCGTTTCGCCGCCCACACCACTTACGGTTGCGGCGCCATTGTTTCCTGCAAAGCAGGATACATTGGTAAAGCTCGTTATTGAAGCCGCAAACAAAGCAGGTTGAGTAATCGTTATAGAGACTGTATCCTGACAACTATTAGCATCCTGAACGCCAAATGTATAAGTACCTGCCGGTAAACCACTTGCCGCATATGTTTCGGTGCTTATACCTCCCTGAGGTGGGCTAGCGTTAATCGCAATAATATAAGGCAATGTACCTCCTGTGGCAGTAGCCGTAGCACTACCATTGCTCAATCCAAAACAGGTAACCGATGTTGTGGTAGCTGTTATATTTAATAAAGGAGGTTGCGTAATATCTAAAGTGGCTGTCGCAGTACATGAATTTCCATCGGTAACCAATACCGAATAAGTTTGCGGAGACAGGTTATTTGCCGTAGCCGCTGTTCCTCCTGAAGGAGACCAATTATACAGATAAGTGCCGGTTCCTCCATTAGCAGTAGCAACCCCGGTACCATTGTTTAAACCATTGCAGGTAACATTTGTCCCTGTGGCTACTACTGTTAATGCGGCAGGTTGAGTAATCGTTATAGGAAAAGTAGCTGTACAACTATTCTCATCCTGAACGCCAACCGTGTAAAAGCCTGCGGCAAGTCCGCTCATAACTTCCACCCCGGTAGCCGTTGCACCACCCTGAGGCGGAGCTATAATACCAACGGTATAAGATGCCGTTCCTCCTGTGGCAGTAGCTGTAGCACTACCATTGCTTAATCCATTGCAAGTAACCGATGTTGTGGTGGCTGTTAAATTTAATAAAGGAGGTTGGGATATTGTTAAAGTTGAAGTTGTTGCACAGGAGTTCGCATCTTCAACCGTAACCGTATAATTTTGCGCACTTAAATTACTTGCCGTAGCGGCATTGCCTCCTGTAGGAGACCAGGTGTAAGTATATCCTGCTGTTCCACCCGCAGGTGTTGCTGTTGCACTACCATTGTTTAATCCAAAACAGGTAACATTAACCTGACTTGTTGTCGCGCTTAAAGCAAGCGTTGGCTGTGTAATGGTTATAGGCATCTCTGCCGTGCAACCTGCGCCATCTACTACACCAATGGTATAATTACCTGCAGCAAGGTTAGTCATTATTTCTGTACCTGTAGTTATCCCTCCCTGCTCGGGAGCGATTATTCCTACGGTATAAGTTGGTCCTGTACCTCCACTTGCCGTTGCCGTTGCACTGCCGGTACTCATTCCTTTACATAATACATTCGTTACGGTGGCTGTTAGAGCCAAAGCGCCGGGTAACGCGATAGTAGTGCTCGCTGAACCTGAACAGCCATTAGCATCCGTCATATTTACCGTATAAGTTCCGTTTGTTAAATTAGTTGATGCCGCTGCATTACCTCCAATAGGAGACCAGGTGTAGGTATATCCTGCGGTTCCACCGGTGGGTGTAATTGTTGCCGTTGAAACACCACAGGCTCCGGCACTACTGGCAAAAGTACCCGAAAACGGAGGGGGCTGTGTATATGTAATTACTAAATAACCATTTTGGCCTGCGGTTGATATTGCTCCTCCATTTGAACAAGTGCCACAATAAGCAGCAAGAGCCCCTGAATTACCGGGAGTTTGTCCGTTACCATTTGTTGCTGTTCCATCGCTTGTACCACCGGCTCCTCCACCGGCACCATCATCCGAGGTACACGCGTTACCACCACCACCACCAACTA
>Ga0302185_10000139_pt1 | contig 58097 bp, 58 predicted proteins | sample II_Bog_E1_1_FD_200231 | JGI IMG/M metagenome (GOLD analysis project Ga0302185, IMG submission 200231) | Peat permafrost microbial communities from Stordalen Mire near Abisko, Sweden - II_Bog_E1_2 | ecosystem: Environmental > Terrestrial > Soil > Wetlands > Peat | place: Sweden: Abisko... | reverse complement strand
GAACTTTTCTATGTTCTGGTAGGTTATATCCCTCGGATCGCCGCCAATTTTACGTGCATAGTTTTCGGCCGGCAAACCGAACGCATCATAACCGAAAGGCTGGAAAACCTTGTGGCCTATAAAGCGCTGATACCTACAGTAGCTATCCATGACCGCATAGTTGTACCAGTGCCCGCAGTGCAGGCCACTGCCGGAAGGGTAAGGAAACATTACGGTTATGTACTTAAAATCATCCATATATTTTATTTTTCAATTAACGGTTCCATCAAAGGAATGTATTTTTCCTCCATCCTGCCGATGAGATTTTCTATGTCCTGTGCCATTTCCCACTGTCCAGCCCGAATAATGCTGACTTTATAGAGTCTTTTCGTAGTCCCATTTATATACCTTCTATTTTTTTAAACAATTTTTCTATCCTTTCAAGAGTATTAATCTTAACCAACCAATCATCAGAATTAAAATACTTTTTCTCAAGTGTCTCAGCAAACCTTTTATAAGCCGCTTGTTCCATTGTTAAAAGTTTTTGAAACTTCCTTACCACAAAACCTTTGCTCAACATGCTTCTGAAACCCCCAAGCCCGTTTGTAATACCAATATAATGTATTTTTTGCCCAAACAGTGGAGGTAGGTTTTCATCAAAAGAACATAAATATCTTTCTTTTGTCTTGTAATTTACAAGCACGAACAATTTAAACCAGTCCTTCTTTACTGCGGTCCAGTCAGCTTCATCAAGATGAGTCATAATTATTTACTTTGGGGCGAGCGCTCTGAACGCGGTCAAGCCTTGATTATAAAATTGTTTGTAGTTTTCGAACATTTCTGTCCAGTCGTAACAATGTAATATATTGTTGTACTCATAGTTAAAACAGTCGTACGACTTTATCTCACCGCACTTGGCGATCTGGGTGCCAAACATGACTATCCTGATCGAGTGCCACAAGGACTTCTTGCCTACAGAGTCGTTGTAGTCTTTCTCCACGGTCAGCTTCTTTTTTGCCTTAACCCACGAGTTGGAGCTCTTGGCGGAAATCGAGTGCCGCAGTTTAGCCAAGTCAAGTTTGAACTTGTATTTCTGCGTTTCCTTTAGTATGAACTCTGGTCGTAGCCAGATGCATTCCAGGGCCGAAATCTCGTGCTCGTCGATCCTCTGCTGGTGCACGTCCTTGCGGAACAAGTTCACGTTTATCATGTTGTCCGAAAACTGCCAAGACGGCTCGCCGTCTCTTGTGACCAAGATGAAATCCCAGTCAGACTTGTCCGTATAGTTCCCATACACTCTCGAACCATACATATAAGCAGAAAGAACCTGATTGTCCTCCAACCCGGTTCTCTTTAGCAGTTCTTTGTAATCGATATTTTTCATAACATGATTTAAAAATCATCGTATTCATCATCGCTATCTAAGAACAGTTTTGAACTATACGCATCGTCAAGATCCTCCTCGATGAAGTCATTGAAGTCTTCTTCCTCTTTCTCGTCTTCCGGTGACAAATCGAGATCGTGCTTCTCTGCATAGTCGGCGATAATCTCCTTTGCGTCCCTAAAAGTTGTTTGGTTGTTGATCTTCCTTAAGATCATCTCTACATCTTCTTTTGTAAACATTCTACTTTTCTTTTAATTTATTTGGCACAATTTTACTTTGCATCCAGTGGGAATCTGTCTGAACGTGGTTCTTCCTGACCCATTTCGCCAAATTCTTATCGAAATCATCATAGTGAAACGAGCCCACGTTCCTTATCACAAAACCCTCCTGGGTAATCGGCGAAAGCTTGTCTTGTAAATTCTCTACAATATTAGAATCAAACTTACCAATATAAAGCTCCGGCACCGTTATTAAGCCGAGCTCCCCACATATAAGTTTTGTGTCCTCCCAACTAAGGCAGAAGTTGTTCTCATCCCACACCGAAAATACATAAAAATAACTATCGAGACTTGAATATTCTATCGAGTGCTTTGCATACAAGTTCTCACCACAAATCCTATATCCTGTCGGTATGTCATGCCTTATCGTGGCCCACAGGCCCTTAAGCCAATGCCTGGAGGGGTGATCCTTCGAGTCGAGCGACCTGGCATGTGTGTACTCGGCGGCGATCGTAGAGCACTCACCGTCCATTTTCTCCGTTGCGGCAATAACCATACCTTCGAAATGCGCAAGGCTTTTAAGCACCTTGTCGTCATTCGTTGCACCAGGGCTGTAGGGGAGGTGTGGTGTGCGCGGATATTTATATTTATCACTCATGTGGCAAATGTATGAAATAATACCTGGTATAACTTATTCCGTATTATCGCAGTCACACATCACGCAAATAATGCCTATGCCTCCGACACACGATGATATGATTGCAAAAACCAAGTCGAAGCAACGAACCCAATAATCTGATATTATTGGAAGTACGAGCAAGCCCATAGTAATACCCGTGAAGAACAGTATTAATGAATATCTCTCAAGTTTAGTTAAGGTTCTCATACTATTTGGTTGTAATCGTTTTGTCTTTTAATCTGTTAGCCTCGAGGATGGGTATGTTAGCCTCAGTAGGAACATATATGATGTTCTGCTGCTTGTTTATCTCGTCGATCCAAAGCCATTTGAGATAATCCGGGTTGTCCTTCAGCGAAGAACCAATGATCTGGTTCGACCTGGCTATGCCGTGTGCCCTTACGGTATCCGCGTTGGCCTCGTAGGTTGCACTTTCCATCTTTGCTTTCGCCTGGGCTACTGCCACCTCCTTAGAATACTGCGCCTGGGCAAGCTCTGCCTCGCCAGATTTCTGTGCGGAATAAACGGAATACCTTGGGCAACCCCACATGCCAAGCACTATTATACCTATTAACAATAGAACGCCGCCGGATATTGAGCCAAATATCCCGAAAGTAGACCAGCTCGCTTTTTCCTGATACATATATTATTATTTAAGAATTAATTCAATTTCTTGCATGTTGCGAATATCTCTATTAATCCCGTCATTATTCATGAATATGGTTCATCAATGTAAATTCCAATAGTACTGTTGCAAGCATCCGCTTCGTTGTAGAAATACTTCAACGATAATTTTATCGCATCTGCCTCGAGTATTTTTTCGGTCTTAAAAACGCGCCTCACATTGTCGAATACGACAATCCAAACTAATCTCTTCATTTATCCAAGATAATCGTTACAACATTTACAATGCCAATTTGGCTCAACACCGGTACAATTGTAGTAAACAGGTCCGTCCGGGTGCATACAAGCCCTACACCAAAGTCTCGTAAACCAACTACAAAAGTTTTTGGCACGAGGTTTTGTAAGCAGGTAAGCCCACCAATCTTTTGAAAACCAGCGGAAGTCGATCGGAAGGCGCTTCCTGGTCGATTTAAAACGATCTTTTACATGGCTTATAGTTATCATTAAAATTAAATTTGAAGTCAAAGATGAGGCTTATTTTGCCATTCTGAATACTTCAGATCTAATTTCATTGCAACCCCAGAAAATAGTTCGGGTTTCTCGTAAACTTGTGCTTCGTGGCGTCTAATGAGTCCTGTTCCATTCTCTCCTGCTTTGCAAGAAAAAAGTCGTATATCTGCTCTATCTTGTGGCGGTTTCTATAATTATCTTCACTATACGTCCACTCATCCTGGCTTGCACGGACACAATGGTGCTCCAGGAATATAGCAAAGAACTTCGCCTGCCACGCTGCCCATATCTCCATTGCCCTTATAGCGGTCTCCCTATCGTTGTGTGGGAGACCGCTGGGCATGAATGAGCTAACCGTGTTTTTATCCTCCTTGTAGATTTCGTCGAGTAAATCGCCAGCTCTCATACTATCTATATTTTTTAGGGTAATCAAACCATATCCTCGCACTTGCTACGTCGCAGATGTGCACAAAAGCCGCCAGAGGTCCTTGCACCCTTTCCGTACTCGAGTAGTCCTCGCCCTCGCCATGTACATACTTCAACGCGTTCTTATGATCGTCAGTCAGCTCAAAGCCGAAAAGAGAGATGAGCTCAGCCTTATACGCCTCCTCGTCTTTGCGGTTGTCAAATCTATACGTGAAGTGCCTCGTGTACTTGAATATCTTCTCTATGTCGTGCAAAAATAAAACGAGGATTGCGTCGGACAATGAAAAGCTCATTTTTCTTTCCCTTTCCATCAAGTAATAAATATCCACGGCGAATGACATTGTCTCCTCCAGATGATCCACATATCCTCCGCGCCACGCCTGGTGTTTCGATTTCGATCCGGGAGCCTGGCCCATTTCATTTTGAAAGAATTTATAAAACGAGCGGCAGCAAGTACCGTTCGGCGCATCAATAAAATCCAAGTAAACTCTCAAATTCAATTTATTCTCCATATTTTTTTATTTTTACCCTCTTCATAAGCCATTCGAACTGTTCATCGATGGAAACTGTACCGGTCTTTATAAAATCACAATAGTCTTTTTTGAATCTATCCTCGGTTATTATGATGCTCGCGATATTGTATGGTTTGGCAATACAGTCTTTTCGCATTATGGTCTCTTCGGCGGGGCCGTTATATTCCCATCCCGGCCGGGATGATAACATTTTTATGTCGATAATTTTCAATTTATCCTCATAAGAGTAACCCTCTTGATCCTCATATATTATCTCGTCAACCTTTCCCACAAGGCTATCGAACAGACCTAAAACAACATAATCACCCACTTGTATAAACTTGTGTCTTTTGGAATATGAGCTTATTGTCATCTCTTCTTCCGTAAAAACTTCGCCATCCCTTATCCAGCCGAGGTCGTTTTCAATCTGGGCGAATGGCTCGTTCGTTTCCACGTCGCATAAGATGGGCAGGTCATGAAGGTCAACCGTAAACGGGTGTTGTTCGAAGGTCTTTACAAAGTAGGTTTTCATGCTATATTTTTTTTATTATGCTGTCCTTTATTATTTCGTTTATGACGTCAAGAGAGAAGAAAAAATTGTCCTTCTCGTTCACGTTCACGCAAGACGTTATCTTTAACGCATCTTCTATGGAGTAGGTGCCCGCCTACTGAATGTTATCAGTGTATCCGTGTCGTCCCGGCTTCCAAAACATTTTTTCTCGAGGTATCAAGTATTATGTACATAAGTTTAAATTAATGCTATTGTAAAGGAAACCGAGAATAAAGCCGATATGGCAATAAAAAATTTAATAATTCCGGACGTCTGATCTCCTGATTTGCCGATTCCCACTATTGCGAAAAACACTATTAACCAAGCGGCTTGTATTCCGGCTTCGTACCATTTCATGGTAAAAACATTCACAAGTGTCAGTATGTAAAAGATTGCGCTGATCCAAGGATAACAGAAAAACAAGACCCCTTTACGGTTCATTTTACCCTTTAGTTTTATTGCAAACATCGCAATAATAATCAATATGTTAGGCAATCCGAAGGACAAAAAAGATAGAAAATTCATAGTAAAAGTTTGTGTATGGCGTAAAAGTAGTACAAAATTCCCAGAGAATAATAATACTGGATAAAAAATAAAAAGTAAATATTTAAAATAAAAATATTGGAATTAATAAAAGTTAATATAAATGGCTACTAACATTACGACCGCTTCTCAGGTTCCTTACAACTCTCCTGGTGTATACTTCAGGGAGGTTGATTTGACTGTTGTAACTCAGGCTACAGGTGGCTTTAGTGCAGCAGCTATTGGTCTTACTGAGAAAGGTCCGGCTTTTGAAATAACAAATTCTGCTACTTACACCGACAGGGCTTTTAGGCTTGGTGATTTGAACCCAGATTTTCCAACCTCATACTTTGCAAAGCAATACCTCGAACAAGCTAACAATTACAAAGAAGTTAGAGTGTTAGGTCTTGAGGGTTACAAAGATACGGTTGGCTATGGTATCACACTCGCTGGCACCGGTTCTTCCCCTGCGAATATAACTGATCCATCTAATCCTACGGCTTTGGCTCCTGGTCCACAGGGCCTCGTCTGCGTATTGAAACAGAGGAACACTTTAATAACTGGTGGCGCTCAGGTTAACTCCGTTGTGGTAGCAAACGCAACTTATACGGACCCTCTAACGAGCTCACCTGTAACAAGGGCTACTGATTATCTTTTCACTTTAATAATATCGTATGTACAGCCACTTACCGGCTCCATATCTCCTGATTCGATAACGGTTTCTCTAAGGCCAAGCTCGCCTCAGTACATCGTGAAGAAATTTGGTACCGACCCTCTCGCCGTGCCTTACATGAACGACAAGATCGCGCCGCTTTGGGTAGATTTCATCATACCTTCTGTTCAATCGCACCCAGTGCCTGAGCTTACCACCGCTTATTACCTACCTGGAAGCACTCAGGCGTTGAACTATCTTGATTTGACCGCTGGTGAAACTGCATTCGGAACTACATTTACTTTTCAAAACGCGGTTATAACTAATGTAACTGCGACCACTAACAGTACAACGTTAACCGTTGGATCTGATATAACAGCATGGCTGTCTAACAGTTCCGATGTAGAAGTGTCCGGCGTTAGCGGTACCGGCAACATAGCGATCGTTAACGGCACATGGGCTGTTACTAACGTGGCGTTCAGCGCCGGCAGCACCACTTTCGACTTGCTCGATGTAACAACGAATACCCCATTGTCATCTGTATTGCCTGCATCAACGCTTAGCATAAGTGCTACGCCAGTTGTGGCAAAATATATCATGCCTACATGGGAGAATGAAATACTTGATTTTTCTAACACACAATACCAAACGCCATACACACCTTGGTATGTGTCCGATACAGATTCTAACGGCCACTACAAGAGGTTGTTTAGGTTCTGGGCTATAACGGATGGCGTTTCGGCGAACACCGACATAAAAATCGAGATTACCAACATAAACATCGCCACTAATAACGGCGGCGGCTCGTTTGATTTGTCGGTAAGGGGCTGGGGCGATTTTGAGGACCAGTCTCCAAGCAGGTATGAGACATTCGCTAACATGAACCTTGACCCTACTTCTCAGAACTATGTTCTAAGGAGAATAGGTGATGGTGAGGAGTTCCAACTTAGATCGAGGTTCATATTCATAGAAATGAACACCGACGAGGAGCTGCCTTACAACGCGTTGCCTTGGGGCTGCCTTGGTTACCCTAACATAACCGGACTTAAAGTGCCTGACCTTGCCTGGACGATAGATTACGACAAGACCAAGTCTATTACCAAGCAGACGCTTGGACTTGCGAACAACTCTATAAACATGAACCAAGCGGTTGCACCTTCTCAGCTTACTTACAAGAGTGGAGCTACCATTCTCGGCAAGGGCTTCCACTTGAACCCAACCAACAACACTACTTTCGCCTCCGTGCAGAGCAATGTGTTCACGTTTGCAAGGCCTACTATATACACCGATATAAACGGCAATGTGGTTACTCCAGCGAATCAAGTTATAAGGAACAAGTTCGTTGTTGATTTCGCCGGCGGATTTGATGGCTGGAACGTTTACAACACGAGGAACTGGGCAGACCCTACCTCTCTTGACTACCAGGCTTGGACCATGGCTGTCGACGTATTGAGCGACAAGGAGTCTATCGATGCCGACTTCACTATACTAACGACTCCTGATATAAACTTCGAGGACCATGAGGTTGCGTGCGATTACGTTCTTGATATGATTAACACGAGGGGTGACTGTTTGTACATACCAGACTTTTCTTACGATTCGCTCGCGGATTGTAATGCGGCCGTTGATGCACTAACCAACTCCAACATGCAGAGCAATAACGTCGCGGTTTACTTCCCTTGGCTTCAGATCTCCGATACCATAAATGGGGTTAACCCTTGGGTTCCGCCTTCTTTGCTCGCGCTTGGAACTATAACATACGTCTCCACAAACGAGAACGTGTGGCAGCCACCAGGCGGGTCGCTTAGAACGGTTACGAACAACCTGATCAGGTCGAGGAGAAGGCTTAAAATAGACGACAGGGAAATATTGTTCACGGCAAACATAAACCCTATCACTTCGTTCCCAGGCTCCGGCTATGAAATATCCGGTGTTAGGACAACGCAGTCCGTTTTCTCAGCATTGTCTTTCATACACAACAGGTTACTTCTTTGCTATGCGAAGAAGGTGCTAAACCAGATACTTAGGCCTTTATTGTTCAGCTTGAACAACAATGTCACACAGACTGCGTTCATAAACACGGTTACGCCTATATTTGATCGCATCAAGAAGTTGAACGGTATAGACGATTTCAGCGTATCCATCGTCGATAATTCAAGCTCGCCTACAGCGAACACGATAGCCGACAAGACAACGTTGTATGGCCAGATTACGATCGTCCCTCTTTACCCGGTAGAAAGGATAATCATCGACTTCGTTCTTCAGGACGGCGCGATCACTTTCAGCAATTAATAAGTTGTAAAATAAACACAAGAAGGTTCGTAATTTTTTACGAACCTTTTTTATTTGATATTTAAAAAATAAAAATGGCTGACACTACCAACACGAACATACTCTCATCAACCTCATACGACTTCAACGTTAACAACCCACAGCAGGGTTCTGATGATGCGTATGTGGCCGCTTGGAACTATCAAGGTCCTGATAAATTTTTGCAAAAGGCGTTATTAAATGGCGCATCTAACGATGTGTGTGGGGCTGTGTTCAATCTTACTACCTCCGTAGCTAACGATGTAGTCTCTGTAAACTTCATGACGGACAGCAACTACCACAGCGGTTATACGATACACCTCATCAGCATTACCACAAGCCAGATAGTTTACAGCACAACTGTAAATTACCCCTTCCCGTCAAACATATCGATCAACATACCGGTTGGAACGGACAACTTTAGCTTGGTGATAATATCTGACAAGTGTAACACCACGATAGCCACGAGTTTAATAAATAACACAGGTGGCTTTACGGCGCCAGTTGTGGACGCCGGCGCTCCACAGTTTATATCTAATATGCAGACGACTTTGGCTGCAACGGTTACGCCAGGAACAGGCACTGTGATTAGTTACGCATGGGTACAACTATCCGGCCCGACCGCTTCAAACATACTTACGCCTACGAGCGCCAACACGATAATAAACGGGTTGCAAAGCGGGACGTACGTATACAGGATACAAGTAATAGACAGTAACAACTTCATCGCTACTGACACTACGTTTATAGAGGTAAATCAATTTACATTCTATTGCGGATGGGTAGACTCCATAGAATCGCTAATATCCGGTGGTAACGAAGCGATAGAGGCGCTTCCATTTACTGGTAATGCGACATTTGGCGCGAGCATACCTGCCGATTTCAGAGCAAACGAGGCTCCGCAAATTCTCGTAATGGCGGAACCGCTGAGCGAAACAGTCAAGACAAAATGGTACTGCGACGTGTTCAACCAGGGAAACATAGGCGACAACAACAAGGACCTGTTCGGTACACCGATAACAATAGGCAGTTACAGGGTATACTACACGAACTACCTAACTCAGCAAAACTACAGAGTCATGATCATGTCCTCATAAAACAAAACGCCAGCAATGTTGCTGGCGTTTTTTCAATTCATTTTTATCGACACAACGCTGGAGTACGTAGAATCCGCGTTGCTATCTATCGATTGTACCCTAACGAAAATCACGCTCGGTTGGCTTGTGACCTTCAACGCCACGCCTTTTGCGCAACCTGAAAATATCAAAGCGGCTAATATAAACTTTTTCATGCTTAATTTATTTTTATTGTTGTTGTGTAAGTCTGGTTTGGCTGCGTTCCTTCTGGGAACACGACTGCATAGGTCTTGAAGTTTTTACCGTCCGTCGAAAGCTGAATATTGTAAACGTTTTTACCGGTCACTGATAGGACATTGAATGACACCTTGACGGTGTTCTCGTCGACCTTCTCCGCGGATATTCCACCGAAAGTTATGGCGAGCGTCTTGTTGATGTTGTACGTTATAACCTCGTTATCTATCAGCATGTAGTCATTATTTGTGCCCACGTTAGATGTGGTTACGTCCGTTATTATCCGATAAGTTCCCGGCGGCACGTTGTTTACGTAGGATGCATAGTTTGATACGCTGCAGCTCGCGCCTGAAACTGGGCCTTTGCCGACCACCTCGCCCAACTGGAACTTGGCGCCGTAAGACTTGCTAAAAATGTTAACGTTCTGAGCATACACTTTAATGTTCCATGTGGCAGATGTGTCCTTAATGGATATTACGTATGCAAAGGTGTCCGTTATTGCGCTGGTCGAAGTGGTCTTAAACGAGTCGGAGTACAGCCTGTACACTTTGTAAGAGCTAAACCCACCGGTTGTTTGCAGCGAATTTATATCGCATATAACGTTCTGGGACTCAATCCTAAAGTTGGTAAGAACCCACTCGCCGGAGCTGTGATCGAAACCCTGCCTGATGGTCGTCTGGGACATGGATATTAACGGCATTGCTAAAATCAAAGACAAAATTAAATTTTTCATGTTTATTTATTTAGACACAAATGTAAACCGAAATCCCTGGAGAATTTTTTTGCGCCGCAAGCGCCGAAATAGGGTATCCGGAATAATTATATAATAGGACATGTGGAGTTAAAAAAGGGCTATTTAAAGAATAAACAAATTAGTTAATGGGACAACAGACGAATGATAACTTTATTATAACCGCCCCTAAAGCAGTAGATGACAAATATTGCAAAACAGTTGGTGGTGTTTCTATACCTTATGCATCTGTTGACGAAGCCAACGGTTTGTTATCAATTGCATATAGATACAGAGGTCTTACCATATTGGTAGATAATGGTGGCGGCCTTACGGAATACTGGTATAGGGACGGTACGGCTAACATTAATTTGATAATTAAGACTGTTGGTGCGGTAATATCACAAAGTCTGCAATCACAAGGCGTTGGAAATCTCGGAGGCATTCCGTCCGGAACTGTATTCAACGTGGGCACCTCGATCGAAGCCATAATAAGGAACTTGCTTATAAACGAAATAGCTCCTACTTACACGCCACCTACGGTGTCTCTTACGTCGAGCGTTGGCGCGGTGGTTGAAAAGCTTTCCTCCATCAGTCCACTCCTTACTTCTGCATTCACGCAGAACGACGCTGGCTCGTTGGTTAATATAAAATTCAACAAGAACGGCTCCATGATACAGAACATTACCCAGGCGCCGTTCGTTTATACAGATCCGTCTTATGCCATCTCCGCTGCTGTAAGCTACCAGTCTAACGCTTTTTACGGAGCTGGGCCTATAAAAAATACAAACCTCGGCAACCCTTCGCCAGGCGGTCAGATACAGGCCGGCAACATACTGTCTAACATAATTACGATAACGCCGGTTTACCCTTACTTCTACGGTACGTCCGCTACCGGATCGAGCTCGGATGTACAGGCGAACATGTATTCTGGAAGCATTGGCGTTGCTACTAACAAAGTTGTAGCCGCTGTCCCAAGTTCAATATCAATATCGAGCTTTGGCGAGCCTAACAATTTTATATGGTTTGCGGTCCCTACTGGATCTAAGACGTTCACGACATGGTATGTTACGTCAATCAACCAAGGTGCAATAGGCGGCGGCAGCAACCTGTTCGCGTCCCCTGTCTCGTTGTCCATCACATCCACGCTTGGGTGGACTCAGTCGTATGACATTTACGTAAGTAACTACGTCACTACTGTTTCTGGAACCATGTTGTTAAACTAATAACGATTTAATACTTTAAATGATACTATCATTAACTTTTACATTTTTAGCTGGCTTCATGAACGCGGTAATGGACGTTTCCGCTTTTCACTACAGCACATCCGTTTTTAAAAACTTGAACCCGTTGTTTTGGAGTGAAACCGTCTCGGCGGAAAATAACCAGAACAATTTTATTGGGTTCAGGAATGACGCATGGCATTTCGCGAAATTGATTATGGTATTGTTCTTTGTTTTATCAACAGTTTGTTTCAGCCCAATAATTTTTTTTGCGTCCGCTGCCGCCAACTACCTGGTAAGCTTTTCAGCATTGTTCTGCTCTTGGTCATTGGCGTTTAATCTGTTCTACTCTAAAATATTGGTTTAATGTTAGGGGAAATAATAGGATGGCTATTCTGGATCGCGGCCGGATACACCGGTTTCATAACGTTTCAAAAATGGAACGAAAACTTAAAGCTTACGTTAATAGACTATGTGTGGATAGGAATATGTGTTGTCTTGCTGGCCGCCGGGCTGATATATAGATTCATATCATAGCTATAATTTATAGTTCAATTATTGTAGTTTTATAATATTTAAAATAAAAATCAAACAACAATGAGCTTTAAATTATCTAACGTATGGAAGGACTGGGTATCCACTATAATAGGTGCCTTCGTACCTGTATTGACCGGATTAATAACCACTATAACCGCAGGACAAATAAATTGGACAGCTGTTAAGATGTCGTTTGCAGGAGCCGCTATATTGGCTTTTACTGATATTTTGAAAAAGATAAGTACAAGTTTAAGCACGCCTGATACCACAACCGACAGCAAGAACGGCCCAACAAATTAATCAAGAGTTCTTAATTTAATTGCTCTTGTGCTTGTCATGTAGATACATCAGCACAAGAGCAATTTTTTTAATAAGTTAAACAAAATAAATGTCGCAAAATATAAACGATAATTTTTTATTAAACGCACCGAAATCTATAGACAGCAGGTATGGAAAAATATCAGAAGGTGCCACCACAGCCTACGCTTCCACAACGGAGGCTAACGCAGCCGTAAATATAAACGATAGATATTTAGGTTTAACTGTATTGATAACGGTCGATGATGTACTCGGTGAATATTGGTATTCGACAGGTACGGCTGATGAGGATCTCGTACTTAAAGAAACTGGCGGCGGCGGAGTAATATTCGACAGTACTCCAACTGCGGACAGTACAAATGCGGTTACGTCTGGCGGTACGAAGAGTTATGTAGACAACAGCATTCCAAGCTTTATAATTATAAACAATGACCCTTTCGGCGATATATGTTTAGGATATGACTTTAGCGTAACGGATACCGACATAACCATAACACCTAACAATGTACCTATAAAATTAGGCGACGTTCTGTGTTACAAAGATCCAAACACGAATGCTCTCATCTCGCTTACGCAGACGACACAAATTCCAGTGCCGGTTAGCTGGACGTCCGCAAAAATAGGTGAAGCAGCAGGCATAACAAACACATCTATGCCTAACTACGTATTCGAGGCCACATTAGTGGGCGACATAGTAACACTCGACCCTTCCACCAACTCCACCGGCACTGAAGGCCAAATAGCCTACGGCCAGATAAACGGACTTGATGGTTCCCCAAACAGCGATAGTATTACGATATACGGCGGCTATTTTTACTACCACAGCGGCACCTGGAATAACGACGGTTTATACCCCGCCATATATTCGATCGGTGGATCACAGCCACTGCCATACATAACAAATTATACAAACCTCCCATACAACGTAAAAGAAATATTAGTACAAATCGGCACATTCCAGGGCTTTGATAGCACCGGCTCGGCCAACCCAACCAACTTCGATGGGGACTCATTGGGTATAGCAGATAGGGATGTAACTTTGCCTTTTAACGTAAGTACACAGACCATAGACGACGGGGAGATGCTTGAAAAAGTATTGGTAGTAGACTCCAATAATCCAATTGTAAGCGTAGGCACCACCAATGGCGGCTCGGACATTTACGACCCTGTCCAAATGACTGGAGGCCAGTTAATACTCGCTGGTGATGTATACTTTGCTAACAGCGCCACCATATATATAAATGGTGTAACCCCAAATACAAGTCTCGTTAAAATATTTAAAAGATAAATTATGAAAAAATTATTACTGTCATTATTAATTGCATTCTCTATAATAAAGGTCGGTGCACAGAACGTCGTGCAAGCCAATATTGTGAACGCAAAGCAGACATTGATCTTAAACAGTTTCAGCTTGAACGGTGTATTGGACGATTCTTCACTCGCTGGTAACAGCCATACGACCGTGCCTACAACGTATGCGATCTATAATTACATACATAACCACATGTCTGGTGGCGGTAGTGTGGATTGGAGTTCTATAACTGGCAAGCCTAACAATATAGTTGGCTACGGAATCACTGATGCTTACCCGTTGAGCGGAAACCCATCTAATTTCCTTACTTCAATAACAAGCAGCAACGTAACAACCGCATTGGGATTTACGCCATATAATGCTACAAACCCTTCTGGATATATAACTTCATCCGCGTTGTCTTCTTATGTGCCTACTACAACGACGATAACAATAAACGGAATCACCTATGACTTAAGTACAAACAGGAGTTGGACAATCTCTGGTGGCGGGGGTGGAACAAACTACTTCACTAAGAGCGGTAATATAGTTTCGTTGGTGACGCCTGGCGATTCGCTCGTGGCAAATGGTTTTGCAAACATTGGTGGATTCGTCCACAACGGCTTATCAAATGGTTTAAACTACAATTTCGTCGTCTTCAATGATGACACAGTAAACATTTCCGCAAACTCTATAGCCGCACTTGGGGCTACACACATAGCTACGCTTAATGCTGGAGATAGCGTTTTTACGCTCGGCGGAAACTATATCCTTGGCAAGGGACAAACAGCTGACTACTTCGGTCAAATAAAATCAAGACTTGGATGGCTTGATTATTCAGGTGTTTTCCACGGTGTGTATGTTAGGGACAGTACAGAAACAGACGTTTACGGCGATACACATTTAAAGAACGATTTATACTTCGATGCTCAAACCTCATTCATTAGCGGCACCTCGTTCATTAACGCGGTAGTTCCAGGCACCGCAATAAAAAACGTCCTCAATGTGACGAGTTTGATAAATCAAAGCAGTTTTTTTATTGGCGATGATGCTGCTAACGGTACTGTAGAAATGGGTAACTATAGTTCTACAGGTGTAGAACTCTTTAAAACACACGGTGGCAGTACACCTTATATATCATTTAATAATAGTGGGTTTAGTATTTTCCCAAATGGAACAACTTATTTTCAAAATGGCAATAATGGACTTGGTATCTCTTCAAGTCAAGAGAATTTTACTAACCACTATGGAACTCAAATATTTTCATGGTCAGAAGGTGCATCAACACCAAGTGTAAATCTACAAGCCAACGGAACTATATTATTTAACACTCCTGGGTCGGCTGGGAATAAAAATGATTTGATTAATCAATCAGGTTTCGCATTCACTTCTGGTGATTTTGGTTTCGCATTCGTGCCAAGCTCAACGACTGCTTATATGGGTTCGTTTCTATCGAAAACTAAAGGCGTGTCCTTCCCGCAATTAGGCCAAACCGCTCAAACCAATTTGGGAGATCTTTTCCTTACTACTTCTGGTCATGCAACAGCCGGATTTGGTGCTGGCGGATATGGCACATGGTTTAATACGGTAGATTATGTTGACAGCGCTTCATCAAGAAGGATGTACTTGTTACAATACGCATATAGCCGTCTAAACGGCTTATACGATTTAAGGAATATTTTTGCGAGATATTCAATTGAGAGCTACAACCAGGTAGGAAGCGTAATGACCAGTTCTGTAGACAATATAAATATTTCTGATACGCTTACAATATCTCCGCTCGAGGGTAGCACATTCTATGGAAATCTATCTCAAGCAACGACTTATATTTATTTTAACAGAGGTGGAAACACAACTTTATTACAGGGGAATAAAATAAAATTTGTATTAACTAATACTTATGCTCCGGCAAGCGTTCCGACCGCCACCCAAGTTAATTTTCCTACCACATGGAGATGGGACGGGCGTAAACCTACGGCCGTTGCACCAGGCAGGGAGATAATGTTGGAAGTAACCACCAATGACACGGCCGCGGCCGCTATTGTATATGCTCATTGGATCGATGATAGCAGCCAGACTATCATGGGTGGCATAATAAACAAAACAATATTCACTCCAACAACAGGCAGTACCATAACGGCTTTAAACAGGTATCTTAACTTAATAAGCCCTACAGGAGCGCTCGCCACCTTAACCATAAACCTTCCACTGTCACCATTGGATGGTGACGAAGTTAAATTCAAGTTTACACAAAGCATAGCAAGCTTGAGCTTTTCTGGCGCAACCGTTAAAGGCGCCCTAACAACCGCTTCGCAAGGACAAGAAATAACGCTTACCTGGGATGCGGGTACATCTTCTTACTATTAATAATTAATTTATGAAAAAAATAATTTCATTTTTAGTCATAGCTATGGTGTTTTTTAAAGCTAACAGCCAAGCAATAATAGACACATTTCCGGCCGCAGTAGGCTCAACTAAACAGTTCACAATATCTTCTAACATACAAGGTGTGATGACCAATGGGGACCCGTACGTTGTTGGTTTTAATGTCAATTATCCAGAACCTTCAAAGCCGATTGAGGTAGTAAGGATAGATATTCTAACACAACAAGTCGTAACCAAGAGGATAGACAGCTCACAGTATTACGCTGGACAGCTTTGGGCCTCTACTTACGATTCAACTGGCACCGTCTATATATCGGCAATTTACGGGCCAGGCGCTGGACACGTTTACAGACTTGACTTGAAGGACCCAGATACCATAGGCCTTCATGACCTTGGCGCACCATTTTCAGGCACTACTGTATACTCAATGGCATTAGGCAGGGATGGCAAAATATATATGGGCGAGGAAGGAGATAGCAAGCCTGGCTTTTACGATCCGGTTACAAAAACATTTACAACTTATTCGACAATAAACTATCTCGAAAACTACATCCTATCGGTAACAGGAGATACCGATTGGGTTTATTCTCAAGTCGGACAGACCGATAGCATTTTTCTATATGCGACAAGGAAATCTGATGGCGTGCATTTCGAGCTGTCAAGTAATCCTGTATCAACTCGTTACAACCTAACGACAGAAAAGGGGTATTGTATGGTACAACAAGACTATGCCGGCGGTGGACTTCCAGCCGGTTTTTACTATTTGTATGGAGGCGCAATGCACACAACGCAACCACCATGGACGGTAGGGGATCCAACCGCAGGCGATCAAATAAACTATTATGAAATATACAACACACCGGTCGCCGGATATTATTATAACACATCAATATATGACCCTATAACGAACTATGTCTTTATGACCCACGGTTTCGGCACCGGATCGGCAACGATAGATAGTGTAGTTGTACCTGCAGATAGTTTACTGCTGACCATCAGCGGCCCGATATTCACAATTGACGACACGACCATATATTATAAAGCGAACATACAATACGGCCCGGAATACAGCTACAATATATACACCGGCGTTGTACACCCTCTCGGTAACACACCTACCAATTTGTACTCCGCGTTAATAGACAACAGACCAGGACACAAAGGCGTGTACCTCGGAGGCTACCCGTCTGGCGCCGTCATGTATTACGATTTCACACAGCCATGGACGACGGACAAACTAATTCAAGCACAGGTCGTCCCGTTAACCACATCGAGCAACCCGAGCCTAATAACTTACTTCAAGACGTCGAGTACTCCGCCGGCCGGTTTCCACCACACGTACACCTTGAATTATGATTACAGCGACACCATTATAGTCGCCACCGGAGAAGTGATAAGGATAGCTAACACAATCGGTCTCGGCTGTTATAACGTAAATCAAAACCTCGCTCTCGGCATAGATTATACTATTAGGCCAAACTTGTTGTATGACGGAGGCCTCGCCTCATATAAAAAGTGGACACTGATGACATCAGGGTCCGCCGACACCACGGTTGAGAAACCTTTTATATTTTTCTATAATGCCCAAAACAACACGATAGAAGACAGCATAAACATACCTGGCTTTACAGACTATGGCAACATATTCGTCGTTGGCGATAACCTATATGGAATCAACTCGACTAAGGAATATAAGATGAATCTATTGACGAGAAAAATAATTGACACCGTGTCATACCAAAATCAATCTGGCTATTACATACTTTCCGATGGCAGACTTCTCGGCTCAGGTATCCCGAGATCATTCTACCCTTATCAGGCAACTTTCCAAGATATAAGCATAGGTTACGAACACAATGGGATAATATACGGCGTTAACTCTGTAGGCCAACTGGTAAGAGTTAGAAACTATATCAAAAAGAACAATACAAATTCGGCTATAGGAAGATACTTGTATTTAAAAAAATAAATTAATGAAAAAATTATTACTGTCATTATTAATTGCATTCTCTATAATAAAAGTTGGTGCACAGAACGTCGTACAAGGTAATATTGTGAACGCGAAGCAAACACTGATCATAAACGGTTTCAGCTTGAGCGGCGTGCTGGACGATTCCTCGCTCGCTGGTAATGATCATACGACCGTGCCTACGTCTTACGCTATATACAATTACATACATAACCACATGTCTGGTGGCTCTACTGCGTGGAGCGCGATAACAGGCAAGCCAACGACACTTTCGGGTTATGGTATTACAGATGCTTACCCGTTGAGCGGTAACCCGTCTAATTTCCTTACAGGTATTACCAGCAGCAATGTAACCACTGCTTTGGGTTATACGCCTTACAATTCAACAAACCCAAGCGGTTATACAACACAATCAAATAACGATGCCCGTTACCCGCAATTGTCGGGTAGCTATACAAACCCAAGTTGGATTACTACATTTTCTTGGAGCAAAATTACAGGCACACCAACTACCTTAAGCGGGTACGGTATAACGGATGCCACATTGCAGGCAATAACAGGTGTTAGCGGCACAACAACAAACAGCATAACAGCCAACGGACTTGTTACAACAGGGGTGTTTGGGCAGATAGCAGGCGCAAATAACTTTTTTGTTTACCCCAACCCAACCCCTTTAAGCACAGCCACTACAATGTATTGGCCAAGCAAGCCCGGTGATACCTTGGCGGTAAAAAGCGATGTAACCAATGCGGTAAATACCGCCGTGCCAAGCCAAACTGGCAACAGTGGAAAGTTTTTAACCACTAACGGTACGGCCACCAGTTGGGCAGCGGCAAGCGGTGGCGGCAGTGCGGCAGCGCATGGCTTGGGTACTATATTCGCTACCAACACTTGGGTTAATACTACAAATTGGACTGCCAACGGTGCCACGCCAACTATAAGCGGCGGCAAATTGGTTGTTACGTACAGCAGTGGCAATTTGCCAAGCGCGGATTATAATTATTATTCCATGCTGGAAAAATGGAATTTCTTTGCAAGAATAATAGCAACCAACACAAGCGCAAAAATTGGGATTGGCATACACAGCACGAACGTGTATGAAGGGTTTTCATTGTATGCGCAAGTGGATGCCTCAACGGGTTACCTTACCTTGACCTCAACAGACCTGTCCGGCGGCACATATACACCAAGCGTGCAGGCAACAAGTGCAGGACATCTGACTATTAGCACAAACGACAAGATTGTTATTGATTTGGAACGGGATATTGACAGCATATATTGTTACGCGCTTGATGCCACAACGGCAGCAGGTTGGGTTAAATGCGCATTCGCTTATAACACAAACGGAACTAACCAAGGAACACCTAACACTGGGCGTTTTGGCTTTGTTGCCAATACAGGAGCTTTTACGGTAGACAGCATGGGCATATCAAGCAACGAACTGATCGGGGCAAATATGTATGTTACATGCGACAGCAAGGGTACATACGTAGCCAATGGTTTTAACAGCAGGTGGCCGCAAAAGTTAGCAAACTTCTTTTACCCCTCCGTAGTGGCCATAGGCGGCAGCGAAGGGGTAAGAGACGTGGTAAACAGGCTTCCCGAAATTATTTCTTTGGCACCAAAATACGTATTGCTGTGTATAGGTAGGAATGACGTTGCATATTCTTATTCAAACTTGTATACAGATTATGGCACCATTGTAAGTACGCTCACTGCTGCTGGCATTACCGTGGTGAATATGAACCAAATTTGGGAAAATTACGGAATATCACTATCCACTTTGTCAAACTGGATTTCTACAAATTACCCAACCTCCTACATTGACACATACACGCCTACGCAGCAGCTTGGTGTCACAGGCAACTGGAGTGACCAAATACACCCCATACAGAGTGAGCATGATATTGTTTACAACACGGTAATACAGTCAAGAAAAATACCTACCACATCTGACTTTCGTTCAATGGTAAGGATGAACGTGCCGCCAACGGTTTTAAAGCTTGATAATTTTGGCGCGAACCAGTTTATAGGCGGCAGTGGAAACGACACAAGTACACAAGGAGCAACAGATAATTATGCGTGGGGACCTGGTGCATTAAGCGGCATATCTTCGGGACTGCATAATTATGCATGGGGTACCGGTGCCGGTAAAAGCGAAAATACCGGCAACTCAAATATATACATAGGCAATTTTGCGGGGTGGCAAAATGAAGGTTCTACATATAGTATTTTTTTAGGGGACCACGCTGGGCAAAATGCACTATATCCCCCAACATATACCGCAACTGATAATTTGTTTTTAGGGAACTACTCCGGTACAAGTATAACCTCAAACGGTAGTCATAATATATTCTTAGGAAACAAGGCTGGGTTTCAAACTTCAACCGTAAACAGTAGCCTAATAATTGGCGGCGGCCTTGACGGCTCTTCAAACCCTAATGATTTAGTTTACGGCTCTTTCAATACGGGGCAGATGAGGATAGGGTTAAACCCGGCAAATAGTACCGCGTTTTCCGCTGGCGCAACATTAGAGGTTATGGGCGGCATAAAAATTGGCGGCAACACGGTTGGCGGCACTTCCGAAGGCACGTTTTTTTATGATAACACAAAGCATACTCCTTATTGGTACAATGGAAGCAATAACACTTCTAATGTTTTAGCTAAGAGCATACTTACACCAGCAGCGGCAAGTACTGCCGTTTGTTACCCGAACACATTTACTATACTTAACCCTGCATCTTCTTTATCAAGCATGACAATGCAATTATTTACAGGCTCTTACGCAAAGGATAATGACGTTGTTGAATTTGTTGCAGAGAATACTATTAGCGGAGTGTCCTATTACGTTGCCGGGGGGAGCGGAGGCAACTTATGCGTAAATTGCCCTACAACTTTTGTTACCGGTGTCCATTACAAGATAGTGTACAATGTTGCTGACGGAAACTGGTATTAATCAATATTTAAAACTAAAAAATAAATGCAAAACAATATAATCCTGCTGGAAAAAACAACGGGCAAAAAAGTGATCCTGATCAAAGAAGATGAGCCTGTGCTTTCAGCAAGGAGGCTCGGCGCTAAACAAGCCCTTATAAAAAAAGGATTCGACGACCTTAGCGAGAGCCAATACGCTGTTCTATACATCATAAACAAATTCGGCAGGAGCTCGTTACCCAAGCCTTACAACTCTCTCGGACGCGGACAGATCGCAAGAGAGGCCGGCATAAAGGGAAGCACTTTCGCCTTGAACGGGCAGAAGATGAAGGCCTACCTGAACGGCGACCTCGAAGCCGGCGACGGTTGGCCAAAAGGAACCGAGTTCATCGAAAAGGTCAAAGGCATGAGCGCGGCGCAACTGAGCAACCTTGCCTTACAAGCTTTCGTTAACAACCAGAACAAGGCCGAGGTGAATAAGACTAACGACCAGATAGGAAACAAGCGCAGCCTGAAATTACTCACACCTGACGAAAGGGCAAGGGTGGATGCAAAGCGCGCGGAAATGGGCAAGGAACCAATCAACTGGGAAAAGGTTATGATGGGCGAATCAAAAAAAAAGAAACGCCATAACTACTCAGGCATAGGCTTCATAAACGGCGTCAGAATGGGCGATTGTGGAGACTGCGGCGCGAAACAGGTCAACATATCGTCTCACGACTGCGACGAGAGTGAAGGCGCACCAGAAGCAGATTCAGCTCCCGCAGCTTTATCTGAGGGCTCCATCAAGAACCCGAACATTTCCAACTCCGGGCTGACAAACTATCTCGCTGTTGCAAAGGCTGGCCAGAGAAACGGGCACGTAAAGAACATAATGGACGGCACCGCATACAAAGGCGAAGACCCTTACTTCACCATCGAAAAGAACGACGGCACGTATGACATGGTTGAGCTTGACCGTGGCAACGGAGCGATCGCTGTGTTTTACGACATCGAAGGAGCAATAGGCGGCAAGGACCACGACATCATGTCGATCGATGAGTTCAAGAGGTACGTCTCTAAACTTCCAAAACAAACAGCCGCTCCAATTATGGAAGACGTTGATTTACACCAGTCTGATGAATATCCAACACTTGATAATTATTTGAAAATAGCAATAGCTGGTTACCACAATGGCCACATTACTAACTTAGACGATTCGTCAAATTACAATGATGGCCAACACTTCTCGATGACAAAATTAAATGGTGAAATCGACGTTGTTGAAATGGATCCAACAAGTGATACTGGGAACGCCTTGTTGCACAAAGATGTAAAGGGAAACAATTTTGAACACGATTCAACGTGGGTAGATCAAACAAAATTCAAACAGTATGTCGCATCTCTACCAAAAGGACCGTCTCTAAAAGAAAGAACGCCATGGATGAATGGACAAAAAAATATAGAAGAAAACACGAAAGATGAGAGAAAAGTAGAGGGCAAGAGGAACCACAACGTGTAATTCAATTTTGTATATTAAAAACAAAACAATATACAATATTTAAAAATTAAATGGATTATTAATCATCCAAAAAAATTAAAACTTAAAAAATGCCAACATCTCTCTTTAGCGGGATTCCAAATGAATTTCCAATGCTCCGTAAGGACATGTGGTCCATCATATTTCCTCCTGAGATGGGTATATCAGAAAGGTTCCAGGTGAAAGCTGCGAGGCCTAAGGTGACCAACTCGTTGAAGGAAGTAAAATACAAGCTCGGGTACACGAAGTACGCGGGCTCAAGCAAGTTCGAACCTATGACAATCGTCTTCCGCGACGTCGTCGGGCCCTCTGTTATGCAGAAGCTATGGCAGTGGCAGAGAGAGCACTACGACCCGGCAACCGGCTGCGGCGGCTACCCATCGATCTACAAGAAGACGCTTACGCTTCTCATGGAAGACGACTGCGGAAACCCTGTTCAGAGCTGGACGCTAAACGGCGCGTTTATCACGGAGCTCGACGGCGGTGAGCTTGACATGAACAACGACGGCGACATTGCTGAGGTATCCCTTAATGTTTCCTACGATTCAGCGATTTTGAACTATTAATTTTCGATCGAGACTATATTCTGGAGGACACCAAATGGTGTCCTTTTTTATTTGTACAAAAGGTATTTAAAAATAAAAATAGATGTTCTATCAAAATACGTACATCCCGGGCCCATACAAGCCTGATTACTACACTTCGGTCGATGAGGCTAATGCTGACATAGTTATGCAGTCGAGGTATCCCGGCATGAGCGTATACATAATAGACACATCAAACATACTCACCGAGTACTGGTACAAGGACGACATAAGCGACGGTGGCCTGATCCCTAAAATTCTTTCCGCGCCTGGGACGGTGACTGTTGAAGAGGATCCAGTCTGGGAGGCGGAGAAGGTAAACTACTACGAGAAAACACAAGTGGACACCTTGCTGACGGCCAAGGCCGATCTGGTGGATGGAATAGTGCCGTCTAATCAGTTGCCTGACATGATAATACCTCACCACGTCACTAACTATAGCGCGCTGCCAGACCCGACAACTGTAGCTAATCAAACATACTTCGTTCTAAATTCGCAAGGCACAAAATGGCTCCCAGGGTCGCTCGGTGGTACGTACTACCCGGTAGGCATTTATTACAGCGACGGCACCCAATGGATATACATGGGCGAGTTCGCGTACCAGGCGACACAATCGGACACGAACGCGGAAGCCAACAACACCAACTTTGTAACGCCTTTCACCCTCGGCGGATGGGCTACACAGAAAACTTTCTCGTCTGGAGATCTCGCCGGAACTGTGACGACACCTACTATAAAGGGCGGCGTCGTCATAAATGACGTTAGCGCATCAGCCGCGGCAGACTTCGCGAACAGGCAATTAAAAATAGGGGCGCTAATATCTATAGACTGGTCTTCAGCATTAAAACTACCACAGCTTGCGAACAGTAGCTCGACATCATTTCTTCAAACCAGTGCTGACGGCACAGTATCAGCAGTACCGGTACCGGTCACAAGTGTTTTAGGGAGGACCGGCAACGTCGCAGCGACTGACGGCGACTACGACACTTCTCTTGTAACAGAAAACGGAAACTTATATTTCCTTAACAGTAGGGCTATCGGTGCCACCCTGACCGCTTATGCCGCTGGCGCAGGCATAGTTTCATCTACAGACTCCATAATCTCGGCCATTCAAAAGTTAGACGGAAACATTGGCGGCCTTGTCACTGGCGTTAGCTCTTTTAATACAAGGGCAGGGGCGGTAACACTATCTTCAGGCGACGTAACGGGAGCTTTGGGATTCACCCCTATGAATGGCAGTGCGACTCTACAGACTATATCCAACAATGGAAACGCCACTACAACCGCCATATCTGCACAAAATTACATAGTGACCGGCACAACGGGTAGTGGCTATATATTTTTACCTACACAGACAGTAGCCCCTACAACGCCTATAGGTGGTGACAACTTATACCACTTATCTACTGGTCTTACTTGGATGGGTGCTTCCGGTTTCTCGAAAACGTTCTCAGGATCAGGACTAACAGCAAGCCGTGTCTACACGCTACCAGATGCTAACGGAACACTGGCTCTTGCAGCCACTACTTTGGCCGGTTACGGTATAACAGACGCGTACCCTCTTATTGGTAACCCCTCTGGTTTTATAACTTCGGCCGCGCTGCCAATATCTGCAAACCCATCTGCTTCTGTAGGGCTGACTGCTGTGAACGGAACAGCTACCACTTTCATGACCAGTGATTCTGCTCCAGCTTTAGACCAAACAATTGCACCGACGTGGACAGGGGTACACACTTTTGACAACACTGTGTTCGTAAACAACAGTCAGTTAACATCGATAGGTACGTTCAACTCTCCTACAAGCTTGGATTCCCAGACTTCTCCTATCTACGTAAACCAAAGTGTGGTAGACACATCTACTTTGGGAACAAGTGCTAATATTTTTGCTACAGGTATCTACTTAAACGGCGGTACAGTGTCGGCAACAAATGCAGCGACTTATAGCGGTAACTTGGGTACTGTGGTCATAAGCTCTGCACCGACTGCCGGAACAAATGTTACTTTTACGGGTAATCAGTATGCTTTAAGTATCTTAACAGGAGGCGCGAGTATCAACGGTGGTCTGACTTTAGGAGGTAACGTTAGTAAAGCAGCTTGGGGCGCTACTGGTGTAGGGTTCGCTGTTAATACTGCTATTTACACAGATACCTCTACAGCAGCAAGCGGTACAGTATCAACAACTACTGCGTTTAGTTCTTTTGCAACACCGACACTTGCCACAACAAATACTGCTGTGACTTACAATGGTGTGGTTACAAACGTATACATAGCAGGCACACCGATAGCTGGTTCAAACGTTACTATACCTAACCTTTATGCTATGTATGTAGCGGCAGGAACAAGCCAGTTTCAAGGAAACGTAGTAGCTTCTGCCAACCTACAGACAGGCTTAACACTTGCGATAGGCACTACAACAGGTGGTGCAAAATTAGCAGTAGCAGGTAACTTTGCTTCATCTACTTTGTGGGGTGCCAATGGCATACAGTCAAGATTCCAATCTGCTACTTATACAGACAATATAACTGCTGCAAGCGGTACAGTATCTACAACAACAGTTTTCAACTCTTTTGCAACACCGACACTTGCTGCAACGAATACGGGTGTCACTTACAGCGGCATTTTAGCAAATGTTTATATCGCAAGCGCACCGATAGCGGGCACAAACGTAACTGCAACAGGTACTTTATATGCACTCTATGCTGCCAGCGGAAACGTTGGAATAGTAAATAACCTATCGGTAGGCTCTTCGCTTTCTACAGTTTCAAGGTTCTCTGTAGGTAGTGGTTTGACAATACCACAGTGGGGCACGAACGGACCAGGATTTGCTTTTCAAAACGCCACCTTTACAGACAGTTCTACCGCCGCATCAGGAACGGTAGCTGCAACAACTGGCATATATACTATAGCCACTCCAGTTATTGCAGCTACTAACACAAACGTCACATACTCAGGTACAGTTGCTTCTTTGTATTTGACTGGCGCACCTATCGCTGGAACCAACGTAACGTTTACCGGAAGCCAGTACGCTTTGTATATAGCTGGTAGTGGTGCATACGTAACTCACGGCCTTACAGTAGGCGCAGGCGGGAACACCTCTGCTTGGGGCATCAACGGTCCAGGTTTACAAGTGATTGGTTCTAACTACACGGATACTTCGACTGCTGCCTCTGCGACTGTCTCCAGTGCAATGATGAACACTTTTGGCACACCAACTATAATCGCGACTAACACTGGTGTGACTTATACCACTGCAAGTACTGTATACATAAACGCAGCTCCTGCTGCCGGAACGAATGTTACTATAACAAACCCTTACGCTTTGATAGTAAACACTGGCAACACATATCTCGGTGGTGGCCTGCTCGTGGGAAGCGCAAATACTGCACCAAGTAGTGGAAACCTTATAGTAGCAGGTGTAAGTACAGGTGTAAGATATAACCCTACGAACTTGTCTTTTGCCAGCCCTGCATCAGGATTCGTAGGATTTAGAAACGCTTATACAGCAACTACAGCACAATACACACTCACTGCAAACGATAACTATGCACAGAACATATTTGGTTACTCTTCAGTTACCACAGCAGCTACAGGCACTCATGCGATGCTTGCGAATGTAGCAATAAACCCTTTAAACAGTGTAACAAGTGGTGGTGCGACAGTTACAACAACTGCATCTTTATACGTCAATGGAGCAGGTAGTGGTGGTTCAAGTAACTACGCATATTATAGTCCAAGTGGAAATACTTATTTCGGAGGAAGAGTAGGTATTCAGTCAACTTCTATAGGTAACTCATGGCTTACGGTAGGTGGCACTGGCGGTATAGCACCGTGGGGAACTACAGGTTCAATCTTTAACGTTGTTGCATCAACCATAACAGACAACTCAACCGCAGCAAGTGGTACTGTGTCTGCGACAACTGCTTTCAACTCGTTTGGAATACCGACGCTGGCAGCTACTAACACTGGAGTTATATACTCTGGAGCAGTGTCAACAGTCTATATAGGTGGCGCACCTACTATAGGGTCGAACGTAACCCTGTCAGGTACAGCTTATGCGTTGTATGTTGGTGCAAGTAATGTTTATTTTGGTAATTCGAGTACAACACTTACAGTAAATAGAATAAACTTACCAGGAAATTCATACTCTACAGGTATTATCGGTACTGCAGGAAATCTTTTGTCGGTTTCAGCGGGGACTATTACTGATACTTTTACAGCAGCTTCAGGTACTGTTGCAAACTATGCCGTAAGTGGGATAGGTGCTTCAACGCTTGCAGCTTCAAATACTGCAATCACGTATACCAACGCTGCAACATTCTATATCGCCGGTGCTCCAACGACTGGAACGAACGTGGCGATTACGAATCCGTACAGTTTGTATGTCGCTGGTGGTAACACACTTTTTGCTAGCGGTACGAGTGTAGTGTTTTCTACTATAGTATTTGGTTCAACAAACTCTTCAGGTAATGCAAACTTTTTAGCTAGTGGTGGACGTACGAGTGTATCAGCCACAGACAGTAAACTACTGTTTGGTGGTGCGACAACAGTGAACTTCCGTGGAATATTCAACGGTGACAACGCATCTGGTGGTGCTATAAGCGTTGGTTCATCCTACTCGAACGTGATAGTCGGTTCATCACCTATAACAACGGCAGCTTCTGGCACACACTCGGTCCTCGCTAATCTTGTTGTCAACCCTCTCGGCACAGTAACATCTAGTGGCGCAACGGTAACAACTACGGCTACGTTATATGTCAACGGTGCCGGTTCTGGTGGTTCAAGTAACTATTCGATATTCTCGCCTTCTGGTAACAACTATCTTGGAGGTAGTACTACCATAGGACTTGGATTAACTGTTGGAGGTGCAACAGTATTAAGTGGTAATATGACCTTAGCTGCTTGGGGTACAACAGGTGTAAAGTTCAATGTAGGCGCTTCAACTTTTACTGACAACTCAACTGCCGCATCTGGAACAGTGTCTGGCACTACCGCATTTAACACTATTCAAACACCGACGCTTGCTGCCACAAACACGAGCGTAACTTACTCAGGCGATATAGCTACTTGGTATGTAGCAGGTGCACCGACAGTAGGCACAAACATTACTTCGACGGGAAACTTGTATGCCTCTTACATAAACTCCGGAGACGCTTATTTCGGCGGTTACGTCAACGCAATTGGCGGCATCCATACTGGATCCAAGCTTACATCTAACTTGTTTGTAGAGGGTGGCACTGGTGCGATACTTTCTCAAAGCACTACAGGCTTAACTTTTGGAGGATCTTTAAGTGTTTCTTTTAGAACAGTTTTTAACGGCTCTACTTCTACTACGCTTGCAAGTGGCAATTCATATTCAAATGTTATTGTCGGTTCCTCGCCTATAACGACTTTCACCTCAGGAACACACTCGGTCCTTGCGAACATGGTCGTCAACCCGATAGGCACAGTAACGTCTGGCGGCGCAACAGTAACAACTACGGCTACGTTATATGTCAACGGTTCTGGTTCTGGTGGTACTTCTAACTATGCACTATTCTCATCTGGTACAAGCTTTCTTGGTGGTAGACTTGGTGTAGGAACCAATCCAAGCATAGGTAGTTCTATTTTATCTGTGGGATATAGTAACCTTTCACAAACAACTTGGGGTACGCTTGGTGCTATTTTTAATTCAGCAACATCTACGATAACCGATAATAGCACCGCTGCATCAGGAACAGTTTCTGCAACAACCGCTTTCAACTCTTTCCAGACACCAACACTTGCTGCCACAAATACGAGTGTCACTTATTCAGGCAACGTTGCAAATGTCTATATAGCTGGTCCACCAACCGCAGGTACAAATGTTACGTTCACAGGAAACCCTGTTGCATTGTATGCTGGAGGCCAGATATTCTCAAATTATACGAGAAACATAACTGGCACAGGTTCGACGACAGACACATACGAAAATGCTACCATAAACCTGAGTGGTACTGCAGGTGGTACTTTCTTCTACCGTAACCAAAAGTCCTTTACAGTAAATAACTCGAGTATCCCTACAGGTGGTACAAGCCTACAACACATTGATATAATTAACAACGGTACAGTAGGAGACCTGTTATATGGATGTGACATAACTATACGTCATCAACCTACTACAGGTAGTGGTACTTATAACTATACCACTTTCCTTACTAACTATGTCCCTGCTGCTAGCTCTACTACAGTGAACACTTGGATAGGATATGGTTCAGGTGTCAACAGTCTGTCTACTGGTACACTCACTACTATGTACGGTTTCTATAACCCAGCAATTACTGTTACTAACTCTGCGCTCGGAGGATATGTAGGACTTTTACAAGGGGATGTCGTTGGTGCGACTGGTAACGTGTATGGCTACTACAACACTATGACCGCTGGTACTAACAAGTATGCTATCTATGTAAACGGCACAGCACAGTCTTCTATCGGTGGTAAGCTTACTCTTGGAGTGAGTTCTTACAATACTGCTGCTTGGGGAACTACAGGTTCTATACTTAACGTGTCAGGTTCAGCTATAACAGATAACAGCACAGCCGCAAGTGGTACTGTGAGTACTAATACTACGTTTAACTCGTTTCAGGTCCCTACCTTAGCGGCTGCTAACACTGGAGTTATATACTCTGGAGCAGTGTCAACAGTCTATATAAGTGGCGCACCTACTATAGGGTCGAACGTAACCCTGTCAGGTACAGCTTGGGCGTTCTATGTTAATGCTGGTAATACTCAGCTTGGTGGCAATACGTTGATAGGCAACGGCGCAATTCAAGGCAACGCGAGGTTATCTATTTCTGCTGGGCCGACTGGTGCCAATACAACAACTACTGGAGTCCATCTCGCAGTCAGTGGAAACACTTACACAGACAATTCAACCGCTGTATCTGGGACAGCTACATGGGCAGTTCAATCTTCATTTGGCGTACCTATATTCAACTCTACAAACACTGGCGTAACTTACACTAATGCCGCTACAGTATTGATATTAGGTGCTCCGACAGCCGGTGCAAATGCTACAATAACAAACCCTTATGCTTTGTATGTCGCTGGAGGTCAGGCAGCTTTCTTGGGCGGTATAGCTACAAGCGCAGTAAGTACAACATCAAACTTCTATGCAGCAGGTGGAGCTACTCCAGGTGCCACTGGTACTACAACGGCACAGTTCGCAAGTTCTACAGTAGCAGGATTTAGAACAATAATAAATGGTACTACAACAGCAGTACTTAACGCAAACAGTGTATATGCTAACTTACTTGTAGGCTCTTCTCCTATAACAACTTTCACGTCAGGCACACATAGCGTACTCGCTAATCTTGTCGTCAACCCACTTGGTACTGTAACCTCTGGTGGTGCCACAGTAACATTGACTGCAAGCCTGTACGTGAACGGTGCAGGTACTGGTGGTACAAGTAACTACGGTATATATGTTTCAGGTGCAACCGCAAACAACTTAGGAAGTGGCACGACGACTGTTGGGACACTTACCTCTACTGCACGTATCACAACGACAAGGATAACAGCTGGCGGCATACAAAGTACCGGCTTTGCTGGCATAAGCGGTGTCAACATTGCAGTACCGACAGGTGTGATAACAGATACAACATCCACAGGTACTGTGTCTACTATATACGGACTTAGCAGCATACTTTCATCGGCGCTTGCTGCTTCTGCAAGCGGCGTCACCTACACGACTGCTGCTTCTTTGTATATAGACGGTGCGCCGACTGCCGGCACGAACGTTACGGCAATAACAAACCCTTATAGCTTATACATAAACAGTGGTAACTCATACCTTGGCGGTGGGCTGACAATTCCGGTAGCACAGAAGGTTAAAATAGCAACCGGCACAAACGCAATCATAGGCCAGGTCACTTTGGTTGCTGGCACCGTGACCGTTTCAACGACTTCTGTTACCGCATCAAGCTTGATATTCCTTACCATAAGTACGATCGGTGGAACGCCTGGTTTCCATTCTTCTACTATAGTTGCAGGAACCTCTTTCACTATAAATTCTACAAGTTCAACTGACACAAGTATCATAAACTGGTGGATAGTAAACTAATCAATTATTTAATAAACATAAATGAAAAACATACAAGCGGTCAACATTAATCAGCCTGGGCCTCCGATCGGTATTCAAAATACCATCCAAGCAACACAGCTCGTCGTTTCAATAACATCAGACAATCTCATAGACACATGCCAAATATATTTCGAGCTACAAAACGGAAACAGTAATTGCTTATACTATGGCAACATGAGCATAACAGGCGTAGACTATCAGAACTGGGGCGGCGACAACGATTATCCTTATATCTATGTCGCAAATAGATATTTGCTGACAATAACTTCTTAATATTTAAAATATAAAGCGTTAATGAGTCAGCAAATAAATGATAATTTTGACATAAAAGCCGGCAAATCAGTCGACGACAAATATGGCAAAATAGTTGGTGGTAAAACTGTACCTTACGCATCTACAACGGAAGCTAACGCGGCTATCAACATAAACTATAGATACATCGGCTTGACTGTACTCATACAAGGCGAAAACGCGGAAGAGTATTGGTACCATGCCGACGTTACAGACGAGTCACTCGTGGCCAAAAGCGTATCACAATCGCTCGCCACCGTAGCTACGAGCGGAGAATACTCAGACCTTCTCGGGCTGCCTACTATACCGAATGTACCAACCGATGTATCCGCATTTACAAACGATTCTGGTTACATAACGAGCGCGGTAACACGCTTAACAGGTATCACTAATCAAGTGAGCGTGTCGGCCCCGACAGGTTCCGTTATCATATACTTACCCCAGGATATAGCGGAAACCTCATCGCCGCTTTTTGCTGGCATGGAGTTAAACGGTAGCTTCAACAGCGCCGGCAACAAACAGGGATTGAAAATAGATCCCACTCTTACAAACGTAGGTGCAGGTGAGTCTCTGGCCGGTATCGTTGTTAACCCGACGTTTAATATGCCAACGCCAATAAACACAAGCGAAGGGGTAACTATAATCACTACGAGCAACGACTACACCACTGGCTCTCACAACGGCTGCACGGCAACAGGCGGAACAGGTACCGGCGCTACATTCAGCGTCTCGATAGCGAGCGACCACACCATAAGCAACATATTCGTTACAAACGGTGGTGACGGCTATCAAGTAGGTGACGTGCTAACGTTGGTTGGATCTTACGGCGGAACGCTATCAATCGTTGTGAGCGTACCAGCAGTCGGGTTCAACGGCGTATCAGCCGTTGGCATCGATATACAATCGGGCTACCTAAAAATAAACGGGAGCATACTTTACACCGCGAACAACAGTATAACTTTCGGACAAGGCAACTCGTCGGCTGGTACGAGGAACATATTTCTTGGCGTACAATCTGGCACTTTAAACAGCGGCTCGTACAACACCGCCGTAGGCTTTGGTTCGATTCTGGGTCACGATTCTGGATCATACAACACAGCCGTAGGCGACCACGGCGGCTTCAGCATTGGAGCGGGCTCGTACAACACAGCATTGGGATACTCAGCCATAGGCGCAGCAACAATAGGCGTGCCGCAGTTGCCCGGCGACAACAACACCGGAGTCGGAGCTTTCGCGCTGAGCATAATAGGGGCTGGCGCAACATTAAATACAGCGCTTGGCTTTAACGCCGGCGCGAACCTAATAAGCGGCCAGAGCAACATAATCATAGGCAACAACATAGACGTAGCGGACCCTAACGGAAACAACCAGCTTGCAATAGGCAGCGGAGGGACGACTTGGATAGGTGGCACCGGAGGGGCTATACAGATCCCCAACCTCGCAGGCTCAGGCTCGAGGGTTGTAGTAGCCGACGCGTCAGGAAACCTAACTGCAACACAGCAGTTATCCAACATGTTCGTAACGGACGCTGACATTGTTGCAGCAATAACTGGGGCGACTTACAACTCTGGAAACAATTTTACAGCAGCGATAACACCAGCAAGTCTTAAGGTGTTCAACCAGGGATTCTGGTACAAAGACCCGGCGTCAGCGTTCCTTTACTATGCCGTAGCAAACAACGCTTCATTCAGAATAACAGGCAGCTAATGATACCTTGCACGTCGTTCGTTTTTTCAGCCGGGAATCTCATACCATACATAGACGGGTCATTCGTGCTGCGAATGGTAGGTCTAAGATTCCCGCAAACTGCTTCCACAAGCGTCGTGGGGGCTATATCTTTGACATTCAGCGCCCCTACGAGCGTGTATGTTGACTTTGGAGACGGCAACTCGACTACGTATAACACTACGTCGTTTGGGGGTAATAACGTCTTCTACATGGGTGATAAAGGAATTAATTCCACCCAAACCCTGCCACCGTACGCTACGGCGGTACACGTCTATGCGGACGAAACGTCTTCGCCAAGGATAATTTCGTTTAACTTCGACAACAACCTATTAACAGGCATAACCGTAGCGCTCATGATACTTTCGCATGGAGACCTGGACTTCGAGTTCGCTAATTACTCAAACTTGAAAACCTTCAATTTTCAGCAGGTCTCTTCTGTAGTAAATTTGAATCTTTTAAACGCGTCATTGTCGAGCCAGTTAACAAGTATATATATAAACAATACTTTTACATCGACGTCTCCGTATTACAACTACATACCATTGGAATTGCTTAACATGCCACTCATCTCGCTTGGCGTTGGCACTGAGGGGTTCGGTGCATCAAATTTCGAAACTAACAATATGGCAAGCATCGTAAATTGCGCCGCCACATTACAAACTCTAATAATACAGGGGGCCAACATAGGAGACGACGATCATGGCGAAGGCGCCCTGCCCGCCAACTTTGTCGATTTAGTTAACCTGCGCAGCCTCGGTATATACGGGACCCTACACACGACATTTCCAGCCGTTATAAACAGCATGACCTGGCTAACAAGCCTCAATATGGCTTATACCGGCCACCTTACTGGTTTTGGCGACTTTTCGGCCCTTACAAACCTTACGGCCCTAAGCACCGCTTCTACCCCAAACCTTTCAGTTACGCTTCCTTCTTGGCTCAACAGCCTCATAAAATTAAAAAGCTGGAATTGGCTTGCAGTAGGCAGCACGATACCTGGCGCGCTTGACACGTTCGTCGGAAACATCTATTCTTTCGTGACGACGAACGCACCGATAACTGGCGTAAGCACGGACCCCTTCAGGAACATGTCATTCAACATCTCCCCTTACTATATCGGAGACGGCACCGAGATACCAAGCGGCACCTTCCAACAGCCAACTGGTTACATACTCGGCTCATCAAACGGATCGCCGGCATCGAGCCTGGAGATGATATGGGTCATGACGAATCAGTACAAACACAGCTGGGTTTACAGAACAGTCTAAGTATATAAATAAATAAAACAATGTGGAACTCAATTATCAGCTTCATTTTGGGCCTCTTCGGCTCGAATAAGGCAAACACAAGCCAAACACAACAAACGCCCGTAACGGAGCCCGTAACGCCAACCGCGAGCGTCCCTGCCGCACCTGTCGTAGAATCTCCCGCAGTTACGACGCCTGTCGCGGTCGCGCCTACCCTTGTCGTCGCGCCGGCTGTAAACTACGACAACCCTAAAATAAAAAACGCATACCCAAACGTACCCGTCATACAATACCAGAAAACTTCCGTATCTGACGCTGACACGGTGGCGTACATGCTCGGCCTAAACCAACCACTTAACGTAAAGAGAGCCGCGTACACAATATTCTACATAGAGAGCGCTGACGGCAAGGACGGCTTGAATAACAACTACGAAGGGATTCAGGCGGACGGCGATAAGCTCGGGGAACCGTGGGACGATCTCGTAATAGCTACGATCGTAGAGCCCGAGACGATGACCGGCAACCCGAGAAGGTTCTGCGTCTTCGCCAACTGGTCCGACCCTCTCGACTACCTTATAAACAGGGTATCAGGAAGGGGCCTTTACATAGGCGGCTACGCGCACCCCTACGCAAACATGAACGTCACCGATCCCACGTCGTTCGGCCTCGCTTACTACCGCGAATGGGTGGAGGGAGACGGAACGGCGACGCCTTCTGCAAGCGACCTAAACGACATCGTGGAGGTCTACAACAAGTCGGTAACAGTAATAACGAAATAAAAAAGGGAGCATTTGCTCCCTTTACTTTTTGCCGAACCAGTCGTTCCAACTAACCCAACCATTACCCTCGTACACCTTGTTTGGCGCCGTCGGTATGTTGTCAGGCCGCTTGCAAGACTTATAATATCTACGCCATTCGTTGAAGCTCTTTATGTTGACATCGTGTATGAACGACCTCGCTTCAACGAATGGCAAAAACGTCTTCTTATTGTTTATCCAGTCGTTCCAGTTTACCCAGCCACGACCTTTGTAGAATAAGTAAGGGTTAGCCGGCACGTTAGCAGGGCGTTTCCCAGACTCCACGTAATCTATCCAGTCGTTGTGCGTCTTTAGTTTAAGCCCATGGACAAACTCCCTCGCCTCCTCAAATGATAAAAAATCTCTCTTAGTGTTCATAACTAAATTTTTACTCCTTCTATGTATGTGAACTTCGTCTTTCTTTCCGGTTTAAAACTTTAAATAAAAAATGTCTCGTATCTTACGAATACGAGACAAATATACAAACAAATCCCTGGTGTACAGCCGCTTACGAACCGTAATCAATTGCAACTATTCGGCCGTTTAGCCATCCGAAGCTGTCGCTCTTGTGCTCGACCGGAATTACATAATCGCCCATATTGCAGAACTTCTCAACTTTGAAGTGCTTAAACTCTTCGTTTTTCATCACCGCGGCCCTCCTCATGACGTTCAGCAAGCCGAGTGGCAGACTGAATACGATCTGGCAGAATTTATCGATCGGAAACGCACCTTCTTTAGCATACTCATAAGTCTTATACTCGAATACGTTTGAACGTAGGCCTCCGAGGAAGTCGGTATAACTATGAAGGGATGGCAGCTTAAACGCGTACCTACCTAAGCAAATAACCCACCTTGTTGCGCCTTTTCGTATCATTTTACTTTATAGAACCTTACAAATTGATTCGGACTGTAATACGCGGAAACTATATCGTTATCTGGATACACACCTACTGCCTGCTCGACCACGAGAATCTGATCCTTGTCGTACTGATCGGTGTTGTAGTTGTAGTGGCTCGAGTAGAAGGCATTATAGCAATATATTTTACTGCCGTCCACCATCTCGACGCAGTAGTGTATCTCGCCTGCCTTGTAGCTCATTTTATCCTCTGTTATGAGAATAAACATAAACAGCCAGATGAAAGCGATAAGTATAAGAATATCACGTATGAACCTCATTAGTTGTAGAAGTTGATTAGCTTGTAACCGAGACGCCCTTCGACGCTATCTTTAGTAAGGTCGAGCCTTATCAGGCTGATGTCGTTCTTGGCGTAAATCTTGTTGGCCGCGAGGAACTCCTCCTTGTGGCCCTTGTAGACGAGTATCTTGTAGTAGTAGTCCGGTATGCTCAACTTGCCGAGCTTCTTGTCAGAGTAGATACAGCCAGTCGTAACGAAGACGCTATCGTACTGTAAAGCGACCTTCCTGGTGTAGTTCTCCACCATCCTCCACAAACCGCGGTTAAAACTCTTCACCTGCGGTGCGGCGTTCGTGTAAAGCATAGACTCGGCCTGTGCGATGCTGTCAAACCTAAAGTCGTCGTCTGGTGCGAGGTGACCGCGATCGTAAATGTCGTTGTACTCACTGCCGTTGCTCTGCAGCCTCTTAGGCAGTGAAGTATCCATCTTGAACGGCGTCCTGTCGTAAGTGCCTACTTCGTGAGCCTTAGTCAACCAATACTCGGTGTAAAGTGGAACGAACCTCGTCGTGTCGAAATCGCTAACGTAAAAATGCTTCCTCAAAACCACCGAAGGCGAACCGCCATCGTCGAAAGACAACATCAAGCAGACCACAAAGAGATACACACAAGTCAATAAACCAATAATCCTCTTCATTCATAAATTTTTACAAATGTAGTACAAAATCCTTGAATATGTCAAAACTGGAGTTACATAACACCACACCTGGAACTTTCTATTATAATATATACAATATATCCGTATATAGTGCGCGGATTTCACGGCCAGTATTTAAAAATAAGATGAAAGCAAAGAAACTAAAACCTCTTAAGCCGCTGAAAACCATTGCAAAGATCAAAAAAAAGAGGAAAAAGAGGCCAATAACGAAGGAAACAGTAGGAACTTCTAAACTCGAAAAAAAATTCGGGGAATTCATGAATAGCATCGGGATTGAGTTTGATACACAGTTTCAGCTTTCGTGGAAATTCTACGACTTCATCATAAAGGACACCAATATAGTTGTAGAAATGGATGGTGACTTCTGGCACTGCAACCCTGCGGTTTACAAAAATGGTCCAATAAACAGCCAACAAAAGAAGGCAAAAAAAAACGACAAGCTTAAAAATCACTTGGCGGAAGTGGCCGGCTACGACTTAGTAAGAATATGGGAAAAAGACTTCAAAGACAACCAAGACATGGTTAAAGAACTGTTACTTAAAAAGCTCGAAAAGTATCATGAGAAGAAGAAAAATAAGTAATATTTAAAATAAAAAATCAATGTGTGATATAAACAAAAGCTGTTCTTGCGGTTGCAAAAAAGATCTTAAAGAGAGCATAGAAACCAAAAAGTTCATGATACTCGCGAAAGATCCTGACGGTTCGCTTGAGAGTATAATGAAGGCATTACAAACGAGAGGAAACACTGGTCACTCATTCTCTGTGGAAATGGACAAAGATGATGATGATGGCGGGGAAATTTTCGGTTGGGATGGCGACGGTGGAGCATACATAAAGAGCATCGAGGTGGAAACCATCGACGATAAGAAGAAGAAGAACAAGGAGGAACTCGACGAGGACGTGAAGGCTGACGATGCCGCGTATTACGAGAAGGAAGCAAAGGCCCTCGCCAAGAACGGCTACAAGAGGGAGGCGGCTAAAGTGAAAAACAAAGCTAAGCTCGCAGCGCAAGGCAAGCTCGTAGACGGTGAGCTCGTCGAGGCGAAGATGAACCTTAAGATCACGTCGAATACGAAGAGGGAGCTCATCAAGCAGGCCAAGACCGCGCTCGACTCGATATACAACATATACAACATTTGCGAGAAGCAAGGCATAACTGTAGCGGCGTTCATGAGGGACCTTGACATGGCTTTCGAGGGGACAAACGAGATGCTGACCGCCTTGGTTATACAGGACTCTGTGGAAAAGAAATAAATACTGATAAAAATGATTATAAATGACGACAATTAGTCGTCATTTTTTATTTATGATGAAATAAAATAAATTCAAAATAATTAAAAAATAGCATATATAACCGGATATAAATAAATGGCAAATAAAAAGAGTAATTTCTTCAACAATATGAGTAATTTCTTCAAAAAGGTCGACGGCAGCGATCTGATGAAGTTTACAGACAACGGCATTAAGACGTTCGATACGCCTATCTCAAGGAGAGAACTCGATAAGAAAAGGGAACTCCAGGTGTTCAGGCAGTACCTCCAGTCGAAGAACTGGACCCAGAAGCACATAGAGTTGTATGACGAATACAGGAGGATGGACAACACGTTCCCTATAATAAATGCAGCTATAAGGTTGTACGGCCAAGAGGTATGTTTGACTGGGGATACGATAGTTACCACGCCTGGCGGTGACAAGACCATAAGGGAGTTATACAATACTAAGAAGGACTCATTCTACGTGAAGTCATTTGACAAGATGTTCAACAGGGTAGAGTGGAATGAGGCGACCAACATACAGAACAATGGTGTCAAGCCGGTATTCAAGGTTACCGTCGCGAGGAACATAAGCTACGACTCCGCGGAGTGGGACAACAAGCTCGAGGCGTCGTTCAAGTGCACCGACAACCACGAGATAATGGTCGGGCCTGGGTTGTTCAAGCAACTCAAGGACCTTAGGGTGGGCGACAAGATATGGTCTATGTATTACTCTGTAGACCCCGCATGTAGTTGTAAGGTGGCAAACTTCAACACTACTGTGATAGAGAGTATAGAATCGGCCGGCGAGGAGGAAGTATTCGATCTCGTACACGTGGTCCCTAACCACCACTTTATGATTAAGTTGACTGATAGCTTCTATGTTAGCGTGCATAACTGTACGAAGGACACGGATGGTAACGTTATCAAGATCATAACGGAGGACAAGAGGATAAAGAAACTGCTCGAAGACTGCTTCTACAAAAACCTAAAAATAAATTCAACATCGTATTACCACGTAAGGAGCCTGCTGAAATTCGGCAACCACTATTCCTTCTTGGACACGAGGCAGGGTGTAGGTGTACTTGATCTAATCCATCTGCCACCAGAGTCGATAAGGATACAACTTCTTGACAATTCAGCGAGCCTCGATGATTTCAAGTACACTTGGTACGGTCATGGTCTTGAGTTCGAGCCTTGGGAGATAGTTCACTGGAAGAACATAGAGGATCTTGAAACTGAGCCGTACGGCCAGTCGATCTTGAGGTCTATAGTAGACACCTACAGAAGGATAATACTGATGAGGGAGGCTATGATAATATACAGGATTACTCGTGCACCACAGAGGCTCCTTTTCAAAATAGATACTACTGGTCTTGGTGCTGACGATGCGCTTAGGTATGCTGCAGAGTTGAAGAAGCAGATGATGAAGAGGCCGCTTGTTAATCCAATGACAGGTGAGCTTGACTACAAGCATAATCCGATCTCTATTATGGAGAACCTTTACATGCCAACTGTTGAGGGTGATACGTCTGACGTTAGGGTGCTCGAAGGTGCAACTAATATGGGCGACCTCGAGGACTACAAGATAATAAAGGACGATTTGTTTGCCGGCCTATTGATACCTAAGAGTTACTTGACGTTTGAGGAGGATTTGTGCCTTAGGGAGAACACAAAGATACTTACCACAGACGGCGTCCTAACTATAGGCGAGATTTCGAGGCTCCTGGAGAGCGACGAGCCGAAGAAGATATACTCTTTATCTTCAAACAAGTATGGCATCATACTTAGCGGCAAGATACTTTGGTGTAAAAAGACAAAAGTCGTGGATATGCTTTATAGGATAACCATAAATGGTAAGCACATAGTTGAATCGACGGATAACCACCCATTCATGCTCGAAAACTTGAGCTACAGGAGGGCGGATGAGCTTAAGATCGGTGATAGGTTAAAAAACATATTTGATGAGGACTATTACGTTTCAGACATAGAGGTTTTGAATCTCGATGTCGAAGAATACGTGTATGACCTTGAGGTTGATGAGTATCACAACTTTGCTCTTGAGAGTGGTGTATTTGTTCACAATAGTAACAAAGCCGCCCTCGCGCAAGAGGATTTGCGTTTCGCTGGTGCGATTAGGCAGTATCAGGGCAACTACATAGAGGGGTTGCTGCACATAGCACTTGTCCATCTACACATGAATGGCTGTTCGCAAGAGGAACTCGGGTCGTTCCAGATACAGATGAACATAAACTCAACCCTTGCCGAGAAGACTAAGAATGAACTGTTGCAGCAGAGAATAGACCTTGTTAAGAGTGCTTGGGATCCTTCTAATCCTGGTCTAAATGTTATGTCTTACACTGATAGTTTGAAGGAGTTGCTTCACTACACCGACGAGGAGATTGAGAAGACTTTCAAGGACCAGATGATAGAGAAAAAGATAAACTGGAGACTTTCACAGTTGAATGAGAATGGGTTCTACGAGGAGCCTGCAAGCGAGCAAAGGAAAGCATCGCTGCTTGGTATGAGCAGTGAGAACAACGTGTTTTCAAACCTTAACTTCGAGGGTGTTGATAGTACACCAGATATTAAGAGAATACTAACAGAGAAGCTCAATATGGAAATAAATGCGTTGCTGCACAAGGTGACTGCGTCCCCGTCCTTGAAGATGATAGAGTCTGTTATAAGCGAGAATTATAATTATACGAGCAAGCTTAGCAAGACGAGGAGGAACGCAATACGTGTCAAGAAGGAATTGGGTCTCGATTAAGTGTGTTCGCGTAGTTTAAAAAACAACGAGAATACTATTTAAAAAAGAAAATTATTAGTAATGAGCATCTTACTGGACACGGGTATTATACAAGGCCTTGGTAATGATATTTTGGTATCCATAGGTGCTGCCGCTGCTTCATTGATTGGCGGTTACATACTTATCAGGGAGAGGATCCTGAAGAACGAGTTGAAAACCAACGCTATGTCAGAGTACATCGACGGGAAGTATCAGTTGCTCGAGAACAAGATAGCGGAACTGCAAAAAGACATATTAGAGTTCAAGCAGCTTAACAAGGAGACGACCAACTCGCTGATAGAAAATACGGCGGCCATAAGGGAATTAAAGGCTGTTCTCTACATACTAAAGGAACAGCTTGGCGTCAAGGGCGCCAGGAAGGTTCGGAACATGATTGAAGATGAAATTGAAAATTAATATAAATACGAGGCCACCTTATGGTGGCCTCTTTGTTTACTCTAATTAGTATTTAAAATTAAAATGCAATGAGTCAGCCATCCGGTTTTAATACTTTTACTACTGATTACGACAAGGTTGATCTTATAGACATAAACACTTGGGCGTACAAGAAGACTTACGATGAGAAGCCTTTCCTTGTTGTGCCGAATTATAAGTTTAACTTAAAGCTCGGCGACACGATGCCTTGTTTCAGATGCTTCGTAAAGAAACTTGGGGAGCAATTCGGCGACCCAATAACGTTGCCGAACTTGGACCAGTACGTTATATACTTGAATGTATTTAACTACAGCGACAACATAATATTCAAGGGCAGGATGAATATAGTTAATCTTTCGTTGGGTGAGCTTGGCTATCAGATGACGCACCTGGACTTCTCTTGCGCTGGTGTTTATTACGCCGAAGTGGAATTCACAGACCCTAACGGGATGATATTTACGCTGCCGGACACGCATATTAAGTATGAAATAATAGTAAGAGAGTAATGTCAAGAGGCCAAACAAACTTTTGGAACAACGGCCAGGTTAAGTGGGTCGACAAGACCAACAACACGCCTGCACAAGCTGCCGTGGTGCCTTCGTACAACGACATATTAACGCAGAACCTGATAGGCTGTGATGTTAAGACGGACATCGTAAACGTGTCCATGAAGATAGAAAAGAATGGCACCATACTGAAGCTTTTCAACATAGCTGATATAGTTTCTTGGCAGATTGACAACAACATAATAAAGCTGTTTATGAAGTCTTCGGCTCCTTATTCACTTCTGTTCATATCGGTTGCGCAAGCCGTGAAGGCGGACCTGAGGATGTATCTCATTACAAACGGGAACGACATACAAGGCTGCGACGATGACCAGGCTTACGTTTGTGGCTCTATTGGAAACTTAAACGCAATATTTGAATAATGCTTACAGGATCAGATTTTTTCTCGGATGGCAGCCCGATGTGGAGCCCGGTGTACAACAGCTCAAAGGCGGTTACAATAATTCCCGTTTCGCAGGGCCAGAACAACGTCCTGGAGGGGCTCGTGTGTAACGACGTGGAGGTGGACAGCAACACGGCTTGTTTCACTGTTAATAAAAACACACAGTTCATATTCGTGGAGAGGGCGCAGATAAACGTCATACAGGTACAGGGGTCCATGCTGACGGTAAATACGATGGACAACGTGCCGTACGTCATGGTGTTCGTTGACTCCGCCAATATGAATTCGGCATTGACGAGAATAACCGCGATGATGAATGGCGAATTTGATCCAGGTTGTGCATAATAGTTAATATTTAAAAAACAAATTAATAAATGAGCTTATATTCAGCGAAACAGATTAATAAAATAATCACCGCGCCTATTAAAATAACAAACCTTTCGGTGGGCTCCGGTTCGCTGAGTGTGTCTGTCACCTCCGCCCTTACGTCCGCACTGGCTATAGCCGGAAACAACGGTGTATCAGTGCCCGTGCAGGTAAGCACTGACGTGTTTACTACTGGCATCATCACGTCTTCGCCTCTCAACAAGGCCGAGGTATTCGATTCCACGAGCAAGGAGAAACTGTCTACTAATACGAACAATGAAGTGTACGGTAGAATAACCTACTCATCGGGCTACGTGCTTAGTTTCTATTACCTCGACAGTTCTGGCATAGAGCAGACTTACACGTTTTCCGCCACGCAGAACGTTGATTTCGATTTCGTCTACAGGTTTACTTTCGCGACGCTACCGACAGATGCACTGGTCTCTTCCGTTTCGAGAAACATAAACCAGGATCCGGTCGGGGCGAGTTCTATACCAAAGACGGAATTGTTGACCGTGACGGCTCTAAATGTTGTGTCCAACCTCTCTCTGACACCTAACAACGCAGCCAATGTTACTCTTATCGTTAATGGGAAGACGGAGTTTGCTGTTGGGTCGGGCCCTTCGTTCGGCGTCGCCTCTACTACGATAACTTGGAACTCATCCAACGCCGGGTACAATCTCGAGACGACGGATATTGTTTACGCACAATACTACATTTAATGGCAGGATACAAGGCTAAACAGTTAGATATTAGTGACGTGTCCAATGGTATTGGAGCGGCTGTTCAAGATTCCCAAACGCTTAGGAATATGTACAACTACAGCCAGTATTCTGCTTACTTCTTGCAGTCGGCAGCACAGCTAACTGTGGGCCAGGTTAACGTGGATGTCATATATGGTGGTGGCACACCGGCATATTATTTTCTTTTCAGGAACGGCTTGAAACTAATAGATACCGTGGATTTTACAGTCACCGTGGCGGATGGATTTAACAACCCGAGATTTGTATTAACAAACCCAATAAATAACAGCGGGACGGAAACGGTCGAGGCCATTCTGTTCACATAATAAACAATAAATGTCTACAGCAAACCTATCTTGGGATCCAGCCAGTGGAGCGGTCGATTATAAAGTTGAGTATAAGCTAAGCTCCGATTCCTCATACACGTTGTTCAATGCTCACAATTCGACTACGTCTTGTGTAATCACAGGCTTGTCGGAGGGTAATTCCTATGACTTCAGGGTGACGACGAACTGTTCATCAGGAAGCGCGTCTGGGGTCGTATACACGGCATCAACACCTTGTCTCGACGTTACCGATTACGTAGCATCTTTCTCTGGCACTACGGCCAATTTGCAGTGGGACAAAAAACCGACGGCAATATCTTACGCCATAAGTTACAAGCTGCACTCGGATTCGGTCTACACGACTGCATCCGGCTCGCCACTGTCAAACACAGGTGCGCCAGACCCGGTCCTTTTCTCGATAAGCGGGCTGACATCAGGCGCCGCCTATGACTTCATGGTCGTTGTAAACTGTATAGACAGCGCATCATCTGCTGGAGAGGTTGTGTCCGCCACATCTACTTGTCCGAATGTTACTACCTTAACGGCTACTTTTTCTTAATAGCTAAATAAGAATAGATGACAAAAGAAATGGTGAACCTTTACCTCAGGAAGACCATGGGTGTTCCCATAGAATTCAAAGCTGAAGAAGAGGTGCTTTACATAAAATTCGACTTCCTGCCTTATAGGGTGAGATCGTTCATACACGCCAAACCAGACTACGATCCATCTAAAATGAAGAAGATGGAGAGGGAGTGTGCTTGTGGGCAAGCTTATTTCTATGAGGCGGATAGCTTTTACAATTACTTAACAGATTACGAGGATCCAAAATTCACACCATAACAAATGTCAACTGTAAACTTATCTTGGGACGCGGCAAGCGGAGCGGTAGGCTACCAGGTTGACTACCGGATAACCGGTGCTGGCGCCTGGACAAACTCCACTCCAAACGAGCCGAACACTACTTGGAGTATTTCAGGCCTAACTGACAATACGGATTACGACTTTAGGGTCATAACTATTTGTGCATCCGGTACTTCTACCGGAACGGTCATTGGCAGTGTCATAACGCCAAACTACGTGTGGATAGAAGACACCTACGTCTGCGAGCAGGAAGAGGTGTTCGATCTGATTAACTATTGGACAGGCTTTAGTTCGCCGGCATATCTTTTTTATGATAGCACGAGCGGCTTGATATATTGCATTGATGAGGATGACGCGACGAGTAACGTGTTTAGTTTCGACCCGGCCGTTCTATCTGCGATTAGCTCCCACTCCGGTGGATTCAGCAGCGTGACTCATAGGATAGGCCTGACGGATTATATATACGCCGCCAAAATTGATCCTGACAATAGAAGGCTTTATATGGTTGGTAAAAATACCGGCGGCTTGGCTGTGTACGACATCAATTCGGATTCTTTTATTCTGCCCTCCTCAAATGCAAATCTCGCCTATGGTTGGGATGTGAACACACACACCTCAACCGGCAATGGGTTTAACAGATTAAGCTTGTCTTTGTTCAGCACCCAAATAATAGCATACGACGATTATTCTGTTACCTTAACGGTATTTGACAGGGTGTCGCTTACTAAGACGCTTGATAATGTTGCAATATCGACCATAACAGATGGCTCATCCTATATAGACGGCGGCACTCTGTATTTCGAGGTAAACGGAAAGGCATGGGTTTTGGTGAATGAATCTTCTGCGGCCGGTCATGATTACATCGCCATATACAACCTCGACTTCTCCGGGACCCCTTCGACTATTAACATCGGTGCATATAGAGCAGTTGCTTTTTACGGCTCTCAGTATTGGTGTTCTGGTTTTTTTGACAGCTATTACCAAAAGCTTTACATATTCGACTTCGGTTCTAACATGATGTTTGTTGTTGATACCGACTCCACGTCTGGTACATACCAGACGGTTGTATACAGTTATACCTTTAACAACAGGCAGGGAAAAAGCAACATATCGTTTGGCATAATCCAGGACCCTATAACCGGAGAGCTATTTGTATCTGGCAATTACTCTGAAGGCAATCCTGGTGCGGACGGATCACCAATATCCGTTACGTACAAAATACAGCGAGATCCGTCCGCACCGGACGCTTACAAAATACAGGAATTATATGCTAACACTGTTTTTTCCACATTGACCCAGGTTGGTGGTACGAACACGCTTTTCGGCGCTGCACCAGGGGCACCAAAGTGGTCATACGCAACGAGCTGGGGAACAGTAGATACTGCCTCCTCATCGGTGTGGTCGACCGACGGTCAAATATCACAATATTCGAGATAATGGCAAACACAGGAAATAAAATAGTCTTATTGCTTAAGCAGGTCGACAGTAATCACGGGGACACGCCTACCGGACTAACGGAGGCGAACACGGTAGACGTCGCGGGTAGCGATTATATCCCGCCGTACCAGAACCTGACCGAGTGCCCTCTGTCATCGCCAACTACCGATTGCCCTATTCCTGTGTATGTGACGAATACGTCGAGCACTACCGTGTTCAATTTTGAGTTCTCACTCAACAGCACGACGTTTACAAACTCTAATATAGCGAAGATAACCGCTACGATAACCGCATCAGGTCACCCTACATACTCGGTTGACTTTACAATGCCTATGACGAACAACTACTTTTCGGGTTCGTTTACCGGGCTGTCTAACGCGAGTCTGTACACTCTCGTATTGACATATTACGACGCGAGCAACACACTACTACAAACATGCTAATGAAACAAGCATTAATAAAGTTATTTATAAGGACCGTAAACCTTATATTTAAGTCCAACCTTTTCTACTTGTACTCTGACGATAACTTCAAGGAGTTAAGGTACAAACACAAAACTGAAGTTGGTAATGGATAAAGATATTAATACTGAGTTGGCGGAAGTGTTCGACGAGTTACAGAGCAGTAAATCATTCATAATAAATACCGTGAAGTGTTTTGACGGCAACACGGCTTACATAGGTATGCAATTAGGGCTTCTGTTGTGCCAACTGACGGATCTCCAGAATAAAATTAAGTCTATAGTAAAAAAGGACGATGAGTAAAACAAGCATGCACTTCGTATCAGAGATGGCTGGATCCATAGGAGAAGTAACCGGTGATCTGTCCGAGTGTTTCGAAAAGGAATTCGAGCTTACAAAAGAATGGGAAAAACAGCAGCCTTCGAATAAAGAACTGCTGTTTTGTCATTTTATACAGCCAGAGTTTGTCAAGAGCGAAGACTTCCAAGGCTATGACGTCAAAGTGATCATTCAGCCGATCGACGGCACCTCAATAAAGGATGATGTGGTAGACATGCTCAACATGTTCGACCTGATAATCACACCAGGCACCGCAGGTAGGTCCATAATGCTCCAGAACGGAGTTTTAAAGCCCATTGTGGTCATACCAAACTTTTTTAAGCCTAACATACTGCGTGCGGAAACAAGCCAAGAATTCAAGTCCTATGTCGACCGTGAGGTAGGCGATAGAACCGTCATATACCACGAGTCGACGTTTCACCCAAGAAAGGGGATAGAAATACTTTACGAGTCTTACATAAAGGCGTTTTCAGACAAGGTGTATACCAAAGACGTCGTACTGCTGCTCAAAGACTCCAAGCTAAGCCCTGGGACGATTCTAAACAACGAGAGCATGAAGATGAATGCGGTGAGACTACAGAGGAAGTACAAACACCCGGCGAAGATATTGAAGATTTCCTGCAACCTGGAAGAAGACGAGCTCGCATACCTGTGGGACCGGTGCGATATATACGCCTCCTTCTCGAAGATGGAGGGGTTTGGCATCCCGTTGATGAGGATGATGGTGATGGGAAAACCCATTATAACGCTCAATAGCGAAAATAACGGATATATGGATTATTTAAACAATGATAACGCGATACTCGTCCCAACAAAAGACGTCGTTGCGAAGGAGGAGTTCATGTGGCTTTACAAGGAAGACACCAAGTGGTCCGTCCCGAACATAGACGATTGCGTATCAGGATTCGAAAAAATCTATAGTTCTTTAAAGGAAGTAGACTACATAAAAACAAGTAAGGAAGTTTATAGATTCAGCTTCGAGAATGTTTGCAATATGTACGTCAGCACATTGAAAAGTCTTATAAAATCAAAAAAAATTAAATGAGCGAAAAGTTTTTTGCGGAGAAGTTGAAGTATTCTTCGGAATTCGGCGTTAGGTTCGACAGCAGGGTTATACATGTGTTCGGTGAGCTCACAGAGGACATAGGCTCGATACTCAGGATAAAGTATGAACTAATAAAACAGTGGTGGAAAGTAGTAGAGAACAAAGATTTTAACGACATAACGCTCGACATATCGAGCTGCGGCGGCTCGATATATTCTATATCGGCCGCGCTTGATTTTTACGACGAGCTGAAGAGGGAGGACGGTGTAATAGTTAACACTAAAGCGCAGGGTATATGCATGAGCGCGGCCACTATATTGCTCGCCGGCGGAACGGGTGTGAGGTCCGCTACAAAGAGGTGTAAGTTCATGTTACACGACATGCAGATTGAGGGTGTCGGCGGCACAGCGAATCAGGTACAGAACACTGTAAAAAACATATCTGACGAGCAGCTCGAGTTGTTTGCGCTGTACGCTCACTACTCGCGAAAGGGCCAAGAGGACCTTTCCGAAAAGGAACTCGTAAAAGAGGCGAAGAAATGGCTCAAGCAGTACACCAAAGACGGGTTCGATCATTACGTCAGCGCGGAGGAAGTACTCGGTCTGAATCTTATAGATAAGATTTTAGTTTAATATAACTATGTATCATATTTGTATTTATGGAGAAAGAAAAAATGTCTAACAAAAAAGAATCGGTATTCGAAAACATACCAGAAAGAACAATAGCGCCGGAAATGAAGGCACCCATACAACAGGGTGCCTTCGCTGGCGCAGAACTCGAGGTTGTCAACAAGCAGAATAAAATATATTCCATCATGTCCGGCAAGGATGAAGGCGAGTATTACTCGTTCAACCTGCCAACGTTCGCCGACGGCGAGCTAATAGTGCACGAATACTTCAAAAAGGGTGTCATATCTCAGAAGATACTTAACGAGAACATAGAGGAGTACTATTGCGACTGGCCAGATGACGAGGACATGAAAATGAGTCTCGACTTCGGCATATTCATGCAGGCATACGAGATCGACAGTATATATTGGCTAAACAACACGGTCGTGACGGCGAATCAGAGTCTGCAAGCGAAGGTTATAGAGAAGTACCAAGCGATCGTCCCCAATCTGATTCAGAGGATAACAAACCTCGAGAGCCAGCCGGCACACAATAACGTAAAACAAAGGCAGCAGAGCAACCTAATAGAACTTTAATGACTCGTGAAACGGAGATAGAGAAGATACTTGATATATGCGAGCTGCTCGCAGAAGTGTGCGCGATGATACCTGACAACCCTGGCGTAACACTGCTTGCGGAGGTGGAGGCGAAAATAGCCGCGATGCGATTGGTCGAGCTTACTGTGATAGCCAGGCAGGACCTTGCCGCTCTTGATTCTAATCAGATCATAAAGAAAATAAACGATATAAAATGATAATGATAAAACAAAAGGCAAAGAAGAAGAAGATGCTGGATTATTTTGTATCGTTTAGGAAGAAACAAAATTTTATGGAGACTGACGATTCGTCAATATATTCCATAATACCTATAGGTACGGCGCTTAAGTTTAACGTGCTAATAAAGGACTTCTTGCTTCACTCACTTCTTGTCAAGAAGAGGAAATTCTACGAGGATATTGAATTTATAACTACTAAGAAAGAGCTTATTGAAATAATAACTAAGGTGCTTGATCTGGAGCTCGTAAAGGAGCCTGGTAAGAGCGAGATGAGCGACGATGCAATCAACGAACTCGTCGCGGCGCATACAAGATTAACTAAGAAAAAAGCTAAGTAATGGTGAACCAGTATATGTTTGAGGTGGTAGACCAGGTTATCATATTCTCACAGCAGTTTGCGGCCGAGATAAGGCGGGAAGCGGATGGTCTCGCCAAGTATTACAACAACAACAGGAGCGGTCTTATAGACTCTATGCTGGAGATAAAGAGCGTCGACGACCAAGACGACTACTACACCAACTACTTTCAGGATGCCGCCGGTAAGGTCATAGAGAACATTGGCAATAATAAATTCAGCTTCAAGGATGAATACCTCATAGACAGCTACGATAAGATACTAAAGCAGATAAACAAAATACCGATAGCCCACAGGCTCGAGAACCCGGTCGTGAAGGTTTTCTTCTACGACCTGCTCGAGAGCCCAGCAGAGGACACAAACCTGAAGATAATATTGTCCTCTATGTCAATACAGTGGGTCATGTTCCTCGACTTCTATCAAAGGAAGCTTAATTAGTTGTCGCCACAATTATAATCTTAGAAGGCTGGCTGGAAATCATTGTAATCGCTAATCGGTTGAGCGATGTTTGTGTTTGCGTTTTCTTGCGCATAGTATGCTGCCTTCTTCTGGCTGTTCAGCAGTGAATTGTAATCTTCTGTACCTATTGATTTCACGCAGCTTATTTCGGAAATAAATTTTCCATCTTCACTTAGTATGTGTTTAACCGTAGAGATCACATACTGTCCGTCGAATAATCCGGTCCCTTTCATAAAGGCAGGATCCCCAACACTCAGCCAAGGGTGGGCAATTGCTTTTATGTCAGCGTTTCTAAGAGTAGTTAAATAATAATTCTGTTCTGTTCTTTTCTGTTCGAACGTTATAGCGCCTGTAGTCGGCACATCCGGCGGGTTAATCACGTCTTTGTTTATGTTGTTCGCCGCGTTCTGCGCGCCCTGTATCCCTGGACCAGTAGGAGTCGGATTGCCTTTTATTTTTATATCCTCCACAAGCGACCCCATAAATCTGAATGAAAACACATCGTCCGGTATGACGAGCCTGTTGGTGCCGGTGACACCTATAAACTGTGTTTGTGAAGTGGATAATATGCTGCTTTGTTTTATAACGGATTCGTCTGTTAGCTGGACAGGGTCGTCCCATATAATAAAGAACCTTCCGTTAGGATTTGCCAGGTCAGAGTCGCCAGGCCCGCTTACTGTCATGTGGTTGTTAGACAACACTGTTTGCACCCAAGTCAACAGAAGTGTGTCGCTGTTTTTGGCATTTATGTTAGTTGTCAAAAACTTCACATCATCGCCAGTTATATTTATGTGTATGTCGTGCGGCGGCGTTGTTATATTTTGGTGGTTCACCCTCCTAACCTGTAACCACGACGAATCATAAACAGCTGTCGGCCTTTGATTGTGAGCATAACTCGTATTGATGCCATTAGGATTAGTGTAGGCAGATGAATTTGGATTTATAGCGTTGTTAGAGTACTGACTATAGTTTTGGTCTTGCTTTAAAAATGCAAAGTTATCGTTTAGGAATGCACTTATAAAGTCGAGCAAGTTTGTAGTCAGACCGTTTTTATCATTTGCAAGCTTATGCATGTTCATTGCAAGATTTATAGGGCAGAAGCAGTTTGCAAAAGTATTATTGTAACGATAGTGGACGTCTGCGCTAAGCGATCCATCTTGTGAATTAACCGTTATGTCTGAAGACAGTATAGAAATCAATCCATAGTGTTCTATAGTCAATTGCCTATCTATCTGAAAGACGGCTATGTCGTCAACAGTTTTAATCGTATACCCGGGGTACCAAAGCGAGTTTATGGAATTTGACTGCGTAAGCGATATTGTATAATCGTTAGCCGCCGCCTTGTTCATTATGTCTTGCTTCAAGGTGCCATTGTCAAAAAGTATCCAGCCAGGGTGATTCCAGAACTTATAGGCAGAGCTGTTTATGTCCTTATCATCCTTCGGTATCCTTAGCTGCCATCCGTACCTGAAATAGAAATCGCCGGCCTGCTTCGGCGGGTTTATAAGGAAAGACCACGGTGAAGCTATGTCAAAGAATTTGTTTCCCTGTACGTCAAGAAGTTTTAGGGTTATTAAAGAGAGGCCCTTGCCGAGCTGCAAGCCGGCTTGTACCTCTATCGACTTAAAGCCAATAGCTCCAGCTTTAGATGTAGAGCCGACGTTTGCCGAAGGGCTCATGACCAAGCTGCCTAAAATTCTATAGCCGAACCCTCTGCCTGTTGACGTGCTCTTTAATGCCGTGTTCGCGGCGTTGTCCATGTATAACCCGGTAGAGTAATCTTGAAACGGGTCGAGCGTCATTAAATCTATGCCGCCGTTAGCCTGTATACCACTACTTCCGTCAGCGCCTATCAAAGAAGTCCTCATTGCATTAAACCTGCTAATGTCATTTGTATTTAGATCTGTTTCAAGAGCACTCATCCCGGCGTTAGACGCCTGTGGCTGGTCTATGAAAAACACAGGTATCAACTCCACAAACGGTATAAACGATTGCGGGTAATACCTTGACGCAAGATACATTATGAACTGCCTCAAACCAATCCAGTCAGAACTTTCGCCCTTATCGGACCGCGAGCCCCATGTAACATAAGAATTATCGTTCTCTATGTTACTAATGTTTGCATTGAGGTTTGCCAGTTCGTTTAACAACGACAAGTCGTTCGGTGGAGCAATCGAAGGCGCACTGTAAGGTTTTAAGAAATCTGAAGCATAGTTTACATTCGTTACATCCGATGCAGTGTTAGATAACGGTCCCAGCCCTTTATTCCTGTAATAGTTAGAACTTACACCACTCAAGTAGTCGGCAGTCTTCCCTGCCACATCTTCCCCAGGTGTGCCATTCAAGAAATAAGAATTCTTAGCGAGTGCGTTTACATAACTTGTCGGATCTGTAACGGTAGAAAAATCCGAGTAATGGCGATTCAAGTATCTACCTATTTCCGCCCCTGAGTCAGTAACGTTCGGATAAGCGGCATAATAACCGCCACCAGGCTGCGGCCGCCCTTGTGTTATACCGCCAGTCGTCTGACCCACATAGTTATAACCGAACACGTTGTTATCACTCGAGGTGGCCTCTATCGAATTCCAGTTCTGTCCGCTCTCTTGCTGCGATTGTGCCACGGCAAGGTTAGCGAGCAGGGTCGCCTGATCTGTTGTGTATGGTCCGAATGGCGGCGCTAATTGTGAATATACGCCATTGTATATCTGATTACCGTAGTCTGGCATTCCTGTTATATGTCTTTATTGATTAACCATGTCGATGTCACTCTCGTTAGAGGGTACGGTATCCTTAAAACTGCGTTTATCGGTACCTCGAACTCGTTGTCGAACTGAGGGTTGCCGTACATTATTATCCACGACAAACCAGGGTCGAGGTAATACACATTAGCAAGATTATCAAGCCTCTCGCCCATCTTGAGCGTATGAAATAGGTCCGTGTTCGCCGGCAATATCTGCCTGATCGGCTGCGGCACGTCTGTACTTAAGTCATATCTATTAATCATTGTTGTTAAGATTAAAAATACGTAAAAAAATTAACCAACGTTACTCCCAATATAACTACCAGTGTTAACAATATCGCCTGCCTGACTCGCAGGCGGAATGGCGTTGCTTATAGGTGTTAACTGCGTGCTCGGTGCCGAAGGCGTTGTCTTGACGCTCTTGTTTATTATGTCCTGCAGTGTTTGAGGCTGGGATACGAGAGGGGCGGTAGTCGATATGTTGTTCGCAGACTTAGGTATCACCACCGGGCTTCCATTTATTATCAAGTCCGTGTTCGTTATATCTTGGTTACTCGCGCTGCTGCTGTATTGTTTGCTCTGCGTGGTAGTACTGTTGCTGTTCTGAGGGATGGACGCGCCGCCTATGACGGAAACACTGTTGCTACCGATGCCCATTTGCGCGGCTATCTGGTTGGCCACGTAAGCCACCCTTATGTATGCGTTCATAGCATCCTGCGCCGCCTGTTTTGCGGCCAAAGAGCTCGTTGTATTTTGCGTCACAGTCGTTAAGTTGTTGTAAGAGCTTTTATATGAGCTCAATTGGTTATTGTAATTAGCCGTGCCGTTCTGCAACACAGAAGGGTTCGCGCTGGTGCCGTTAACCGGATTCGTCGTAGAGGACCCGGAAGAGTTGTTGTTGTCTATACTCAACAACCCCACACCAGTCTGCCTGCTTATTTCGCCGTTGTCGAACTCCCTTCTGTTATAGAAACCGAAATAGTTCGACGAAGGCTCGTCGTCGTGTATTACCTGGAGGTTCATATTGACTTTAACGGCCATTGGTACGTGGCCTATATACGATGGATTCAAGTCGATCATGTTGCTGAAATCGTTGAAGTCGAGTGTATAGTCTTTTATGGTGCAAACGAGGTCGAACATGTCGGTTACCCTCAGTCTGATCAGCGGCTGCTCTTTCATTTTGCCGTCAGTTCTGTAGTAAGGATACACGCACTGGGCCAAGAAGTTCAACTTGAGCCACAACGTGTTAGGTGTGTCCGAATACTTGCCGGGTATGTGGTTTCCTACCTGGCCATCATATTTCTGTATTGGTGGTATCATGTAGCCGTTTCCCCAGTCGAGCTTTGCGTCCTGTATTGCTTGTATTTGATCGACAACATTCGTCGAGTTGGCGATCGCTTGATTCAATTGCTGCATAGCAGCGAAGTAGTCGAGCGAGAAGTCTGCGATTATAGAAAAGGATATGCTCATTGACCTCGTAGTGTTCTTATACATGGAAACACTCTCCCCCCTTCCAAGGAAATTGTACTCAGACTTCTGAGAAGAAAACTGGTCAGAAAACCCATCTATGTAGGCGGAGAAAACCATCCTGTTGCTCAAGTTGTTGTTGCCTGTTATGCCGAGCTGTGACGCAATAGGGTTCTTCTTATAAGGGTCACCATTGTCGTACCTTCCGTGCAGTTTTTCTATAAAAAATCTGTAGGCTCCTGGAGGGGTGTCGATGCTTGCCTTGCCGTACATTTGCTGTATGGAATCGTTTATCTCCTGGCTGAATGGCGTGTCCTTCGTGCTCATCTTGGCCGCGTCTGGTATAAATTTCTTGCCCTTAGGCGTCGTCCTGCTGGCCCAACCCTTGAATAGCGTTGGGTCGTTTTGAGTGCTTGATGCGCCGTAAAACTGTACGTGTTGCGGGTTGAAGTCCTGATTATTAGCGTTGAAATCCGATATGTTCTGCATCAGATTGTTATACACGTAATCTTTACCATGTATGGGATAGTTGTCGAGCGGTTGAAATGTATCGACCGTTTTATTGGTCCCAGAATGAGATATGTCCATGGACCCTGGCGTCTGCTCAAGGTCAAAGCCAACGTTGGTGACGCCTGGAGTGTTAATGTATATTTTTTTGTTGTCTTGTTGTGATGTAGTGGCTGCGTCTTTGTTTATGTTATAACTATCAGTTGTGTTTCTATTTATAAGTTCAGTATGTACGTGATCGGACACCGCGAGCCAAAGCGGCTGGATGTCACCGTTGTTGAAGTCTGTGTTTATGTACTGGCTCGTATCAATCGTCTTGTCGTACTTTAACGGGTTCTGAACCGACGGGTCTGGAGCCTGTGTTATGCTATCAATGTTGTATACGAGCACATCATCAGAAATGTCGCTGGTGTTTGCCAGGTAGTTACTTATGTCACTATTCTGAGAGTTCATCGCATCAAATACGTTCGAGTACTGGCTGTCAGCAAGCATCTGGCCGGCCACACCAGCGATTTCGACGTCTTGTACCGCTATTTGAATTCTGCTGTCGGCGTAGTATGCGAGAGTTGTGGCCTCTATTTCTGTCAGAACCTTAATGTAGTTCTCGTCCATCGTATCGGTAGGGCTGAACAGGCTCGCGCTCGTCTGGTTTATGAGCGCGAGCAATGCTCCATAAGTCGGGTCAACTCCCGTAACTGCATCCGTCACCGGCAATAGGGCGTTCGTCACGACCGAAGGCACACTGACTGGTATCGATAAGGGAAGACCTGGAATGTTTATAGGCATTAACTATTTTTATTTTAAATAAGACAGAAGGCTCGTTTTTTACGTTTTTGTGAAATCCGCGCACTATATACGGATATATTGTATATATTATAATAGAAAGTTCCAGAAAATATGGAGCTGTGGTGTGTTCTTCTATCTTATTTGTGCTTTTTGAAACTTATGTACATATTTGCTCTATGAAAAGGAATAGCAAAACATACTTGATTTTCGTAGCGTTAATGCTCGTTTGTATTTTATTGGAAGATTTTTTTTGTCGGCTCGCTTTCGGCACTTGGCGCGTACAGGAATACCCCGTGTTCGGCATTGTCATTTGGCTATTCAGTTTGATCTGGATCGGGCGAGAGTGTGCAGACCTGAGCATAATTCTTACTGAAAACGAAAAATAAATTTTTTTATTTCGGAATTACCCATATCTTTGTCTTCTAATTGGGTATTTAAAGTATTAGTTCTTTTACATTATGGGGCCAAACAGGTTATCGACTTAACGGTGTATGAGTCAGTAGTCATGCAGGGACAATTCGAATTGAGTTCCTCTAATAAATACATTCGATGCTATAAACGCAAAAAACAAAAGAATCGCTGAAGGCGGCGCAATTCTAAGAAACATTTTCAGCAAGTCCGAAGCACCTTGTGCTATCGCAGCCTAATAAGCTTGCTGGAGAGTGCGCAAACTACTAAGTGTTTGCCAAGTGTGGTCGGGTAAATGTGGTTTCGCTTTTCTGCCATTGAGCGTAACTGCAGCACTTAGCAAAATGCTGTTATACCGAGATATAAATGCAATCTGATATTCTCCTGGAAGAAACCAGCGATAAGCATGTGAGTTCCTACAGAACGTAAACGTTAAACACGAGGGTTCGACTCCCTCTGGCTCCACCGAACCTAAATTTAATAGTATTTAAAGTGTAAAGTTTTGAATGAATTTGAATTTAGGTAAACAGAAATTTTTTGTGATCTATCAGATTACCAATTTATTGAATGGTAAGATTTATGTCGGTGCACATTGTACTTATGATGTGAATGATAAGTACATGGGTAGCTCCAAACACCTCAAAAAAGATATTAAAGAGTTAGGCCGACAGAATTTTGCGAAGGAGATTTTACATGTCTTTGACAATAAAGAAGACATGATGGCAAAAGAGGCAGAAATTGTTGATCAAGAGTTCTGTCATCGAACTGATACTTACAATCGTATGATTGGCGGGATAACAGAAATGTTATGGAATAATATGGTTTCGGTTCGAGATAAGGATGGAAACTATTTGAAAGTGTATAATGATGATCCGCGTTATCTTTCCGGAGAATTTGTTGGTTGTACTAATGGTTTTGTTCCAGTAAAAGATGTTGAAGGAAATTTTTTACAAGTTGCTAAAGATGACCCACGTTATTTGTCTGGTGAATTAGTTAGTTCTGCAAAAGGAATTTTTAACGCCAAGGATAAAGACGGTAATGTTTATCAAATCAGTAATAAAGATATAAGGTGGTTATCTGGAGAGTTGGTTGGATTAACTGCTGGTTTACATGGCAATTGTGCGTTCAGTGGTAAAAAACATTCAGAAGAAACAAAAGCCAAGATCGGAAAGAAAAATTCTTTAGCTCAAAGTGGAAGTGGTAATTCAATGTTTGGTAAAAAGCAAACAAAAGAATCTAACGATAAACGGCTTGATAAGATGGGTAAAAGTTTTTTTGTATTTGATACTGATGGCAATTTTATTTCGCAAGAATTTGGAATAAATCAATATGCGAATAAAAATAACTTAACTGCCACAAGCATTGTTCAGTGTTTGAAAGGTAAACAAATAAGTCATAAAGGTTTTAAGTTTTTATACGAAAATATTTGAGATTATGGGTAGTTTCAGGATTGAGATTAATGCAGTCGGTGGTCATGGTGTCGATAGGGATGTAAAGGATGGAGAAATTGTAAACTTCTTTAAGGAGGGAAGTACTACTCCAGATGCGATTGCAAAGTCGATTGTTTTGATCTTACAGCACCACGGCGTTATGGTTGACACTGCTACTCTAACACACTGGCCGGGCCAGGAAGGAGAAGTCCAGGACAATCTGATAACCGGCAAGCGAAAAGGAAATTTTTAATTTGAAGCCCAACCTCATCGGAATTGGACTGATGTTTGGGTTTTTTTAATTTTATTAATGTATGTAGTTA
>Ga0302185_10000136_pt1 | contig 58516 bp, 54 predicted proteins | sample II_Bog_E1_1_FD_200231 | JGI IMG/M metagenome (GOLD analysis project Ga0302185, IMG submission 200231) | Peat permafrost microbial communities from Stordalen Mire near Abisko, Sweden - II_Bog_E1_2 | ecosystem: Environmental > Terrestrial > Soil > Wetlands > Peat | place: Sweden: Abisko... | reverse complement strand
CGTCATCCAGGAACGCATTGCCGATATTACATCGCTTTTACAAGAAGCTATATCAGCGGTCCGGGTCGTTAAATCCTTTGTACGGGAAGATTACGAAATAGACCGGTTCAAAAAGCAAAACTTCTTGAATTTTAGAGCGCAGATGAAAAACACACAACTCATGGCAATTCTGTCACCAACGGTAGAGTTCTTAGCCGCGATTGCAGTTACTCTTATTGTCTGGTATGGTGGATATGAAGTTGTCAATGGTACTCTTACGGCAGGAGCTTTAATTGCATTTTTGACTTATTCTGTAAATTTAGCAAATCCAGTTAAACGCCTTAGTCGTGTATACGGAACTATTCAAAAAGCCATGGCGGCGGCTGATCGTGTGTTTGATGTATTAGATACAGAAGAAGATATTCAAGATAAAGACGGGGCTATTGCTTTGCCGAAAATTGACGGGAAAGTTACGTTTGAAAATGTAGTTTTTGAATACAAAAAAGATACACCGGCACTTCGCAGTATCTCGCTGGAAGCGAAACCAGGACAAATGGTAGCCATTGTTGGTCCATCTGGGGCCGGAAAATCCACCATTGCCAATTTGATTCCAAGGTTTTATGATGTGAACTCTGGTGCGATTAAAATTGATGATGTAGATATTCGCGATGTACAGATGAAGTCGCTGCGCCAGCAAATCGGCATTGTTCCACAAGAAACGATGTTGTTTAGCGGTACTGTGGCGGAAAATATTCAATATGGGCGTTTGGAAGCAACCAGAGAAGAAGTGATTGAAGCAGCCAAAGCTGGTAATGCCAATGAATTTATTCTTGAACTTCCGAATGGTTATGAAACGAAAATTGGTGAACGCGGCTCCAATCTTTCCGGAGGACAAAGACAGCGTATTGCAATTGCAAGGGCCATACTCAAAAATCCACGAGTCTTAATTCTGGATGAGGCTACATCAGCATTGGATACAGAAAGTGAAAAACTGGTGCAGGGTGCACTTGATAAACTGATGATTGGGCGTACTTCTTTTGTTATAGCCCACAGGCTCTCGACAATCTTGCAAGCAGACCAAATTATCGTACTCGAGCGTGGTCAAATCAAGGAAGCTGGCACACATACAGAACTTCTTAGAAAAAGAGGTCTCTACAGCAATTTATATAATATTCAATTCAATAAAAAAACGGAAATATAAAGACTAAATTTTGAAAGTCTGAATAAAATGTAAAGATTTTGTAAAACTTTCAATTAGTACAAAGGGTGGAGACACTATGCAGATACTTTACAATATAGCCACAGTCTTGCTGGCGATTCTGGCAATACCGTTATTGGTTATTCGTGCAATAAGAGAAGATGGTTTTATTGAACGAATTAAGCAGAGTCTGGGGAATCTTCCGAAACATGCACTGGATGCTGTTGAAAAGAAACAATGCATTTGGGTTCATGCTGCTTCGGTTGGTGAAATCGTGGCGGCCAGTCCGCTCATTAAAGAATTTCGGATGGAATTTCCGAACAGTCCAATCTTAGTATCTGTTGTAACAAGCAGCGGTTATGCCATGGCAAATCGTATTGTCAAAGATGCCGATACGATTATCTATTTTCCTTTGGACTTACCATGGATTGCTGAGAATCTTGTAAAAAAAGTCCGACCTCGTGTTTTTTTGCCGGTAGAAACAGAGTTATGGCCAAATTTTTTGAAAGCCGCGCGTCGTTTTGATATTCCGGTTATGATGGTGAATGGACGTATCAGTGATAAGAGCGTGAAACGATATCATCATTTACACAGTTTGTTAAAAGACATGATTGGAAGCGTTCATACATTCGCGATGCAGTCCGATATCGATGCCCAGTACATTGTTCGTCTGGGAGCAGCCGCAGATCTCGTTACGGTTACAGGTAATACGAAATTTGATCAGACTTATACCAACGTATCATCGGATGAAAAGCGGCAAATGATTTTTGAGATGGGACTTGCAAATGCCACGGGCATTTTGCTTGCTGGCAGTACACATAAAGGTGAAGAAAATCATATATTAGAGGCATTTCGTCAGCTTAGAAAAAAATTTCCAACGGTGAAACTAGTGATTGCACCGCGTGATATCATGCGTAAAGATGAAATCATGACGCTCTGTCAAATGTTTCAGTTTAAAGTCAAGACACGGACTGAACTGCAAGCCCATCCGGCAACGGATCATGACGTGGTGATATTAGATACGATTGGCGAGCTGGGGAAAGTTTATAGTGTCGGGGATGTTATTTATGTTGGCGGAAGCCTGATCCCGCATGGTGGACATAACATTTTGGAACCAGCAGCCCATGGTAAAGCCATTATTGTTGGTAATCAGATGTTTAACTTTAAAGATACCCATGCCCTTTTTTCCAAACGGAATGCCTGCATTACGGTCCAAAATCAGGCTCAATTAGGTGTGAGTATTGAAAAACTTTTTAGTGATCCAATCGAACGATGTCGCATGGAACAAGAAACATTAGAAATTATGAAAGAAAACCGCGGCGCTGCTCGCAAAAGTGCAGTTTTGCTGCACGAACTCTTGAATGAATGTGAACAACGACAAAATTCCGGTATCGTTCGATCAACCGAAAAAATAGAAAATTTCCAGACATGGCTTTATCAATTAGTTCATGGACGCGCGAAACATGGCTTTCTGTCACAATTTGCTATCAGTATTCTCTACAGTTTTTCGTTTATTTATCACTTATTGGTGAATTTTAAATTGGCCGGTTATCGATGGGGCATTTTAAAACAAGAAAAACTTGCTTGTCATGTAATTAGTTTGGGCAATATTACTGTGGGTGGTACAGGCAAAACACCAACAGCCCAAAGATTAGCCCGCGACATTCGTGATATGGGGTATCGGGTTGTAATTTTGAATCGCGGCTATCGGGCAAAATGGAAAGGTCAGGTTGGTGTGGTATCCGATGGGAAAAAGCTTTATATGTCAGCGGCTGAAGCCGGCGATGAAGCATTCCTACTAGCCAAAAACTTACCAAATGTACCAGTCCTTATTGGGGCTGAACGAGCCATAACGGGACAATATGCTGTTGAACATTTTGGGGCTGAAGTAGCTATTCTTGATGATGGTTATCAACATTGGCAGCTTGAACGCGACATGGATATATTGCTCATTGATGCAATCAATGTGTTTGGCAACAGCTATATGCTGCCGCGTGGTACACTGCGAGAACCAGTTACTCACCTGGATCGGGCTGATGTGTGCCTGATGACGAAAGTCGATCAGGCGGCTCCAGGGGCTTGTGAACAAATTAAAGAAACGGTTGCAAAATATAATGAACAGGCGCTTATTGTCGAAAGTATTCATTTACCCCGCTGCTTTATTGAAGTAGCAGATTGGGATCGTGATATTGCGGCAGAAGGTATTGATATAAATTATATGCATAATAAAACAGTTATGGCTGTTTCCGCAATCGGAAATCCTGCATCCTTTGAACAGACAATCAGTGATACGGGAGCTGTTATTGTCGAAAGTTTGCGCTATCCCGATCATCATGACTATACGGTAGAAGAAATGCAGGATGTCTTTCGGCAATCGATGGAACAAGGTGCGGAAGCAATCATTATTACGGAAAAAGATGCCGTTAAAATTCCCAGTGAAATCATCCATGCGGTTCATCCAATCCCAATTTATGTAATCAGCATTGAAATTACCTTCCAGGAAGGCGATCTTGCATTCCATGAATTATTGAGCCAAAGTCTTAAGAAAAAATTAGGCAAATAAATAAAATTTGAAATATCAATATATACAATGCATTAAAGAAATTCACCTAGCCTATCAGTCTACCAGGATAACACAACGCAACGCTATAGCCCATTTCCTGACGGCTGCCATATAGAATATTTAATGCAAATTATATACATGCCAGATAGGAGTTGTTTTGCGTGAAAATATTATGTGTAATTCCAGCCAGATATGCTTCGACACGTCTGCCTGGTAAACCACTTGCCGATATCAATGGGAAACCAATGATCCAAAGAGTCTATGAACGGGCCTGTTTAGCAAAAAGTCCCAAGCAAGTTCTGGTAGCTACTGATGACAAGCGGGTATTTGATGCCATCAAACAATGTGGCGGACAAGTGATGATGACGGCAAAAGATCATGCCAACGGTACAGATCGTCTAGCTGAAGTGGCTAAAAAATACACGGATATGGATATCATTATCAACGTGCAAGGGGACGAACCACTTATTGAACCACAGATTATTGATGCCCTTGCTGCCGCTTTTATCGAAGATCCCGAACTTAACATGGCAACAATCATGACACCCATTGAAGAAGCTGAAAAAGAAAATCCGAATAATGTCAAAGTCGTAACGGATCGAAATGGTTATGCCTTGTATTTTTCGCGGTCGTTGATGCCATATCCACGGGTTAATACAGGAGTTCAGGTATATAAACACATTGGAATTTATGCTTATAAACGTGAATTCCTGCTGCAGTATGCGGCAATGGAATCTACGCCACTGGAAAACACCGAATCCCTTGAACAATTGCGTGCCCTTGAAAATGGCTATAAAATTAAAGTATTAAAAAGTAATTTTAAATTTGTCGGTGTTGATACACAAGAAGACTTGCTGAAAGTAAATGAAATCTATAAAGCTTTAGAAAATTCCTAAATAGAAAATCAGAGAAGTGACGTTTTAAAATTCGTAAATTTTGAAAGGTGGTATATAGTATGAATACAGTATCCGTAGGAAATATTAAAATAGGTACAGGACATCCATTAGTCTTGCTGGCCGGACCTTGCGTCTTAGAAGGTTTAGAACGCAGCCTTAAAATTGGTCGGGGCATCAAAGAAATTACGCAGCGTCTTGGCATTCCTTATGTCTTTAAAGCATCGTTTGACAAAGCGAATCGTTCCTCTTTCAATGGCTTTCGTGGTCCGGGACTAGAAGCTGGTCTCAAGATGCTGCAAACGATCAAAGATGAATTGCAGGTACCGATTGTCAGTGATATCCATAATGAAAACCAGATTGATGCAGCCGCAAAAGTGCTTGATATCATTCAAATACCAGCATTCCTTTGTCGTCAGACCGATCTTCTATATGCTGCGGCGAAATCCGGCAAGACAGTTAATGTTAAAAAAGGTCAGTTTATGTCACCAAAAGATATGGAAAATGTCATCCACAAACTTGAAGAAGGCAACAATAAGAATATACTCCTAACAGAACGGGGTGCATCTTTCGGGTATAATAACCTTGTTGTCGATATGCGGTCGTTCCCTATTATGCGTTCTTTTGGCTATCCGGTTGTATTTGATGCAACACATAGCGTACAGCTTCCTGGCGGTGCGGGTACGTCTTCGGCGGGAAATCGTGAATATGTCGAATATCTTACACGGGCTGCTGTTGGTGCGGGCGTGGATGCACTCTTTATGGAAGTTCATGATAATCCGGAAGAGGCTCTGTGCGATGGACCCAATATGGTTTATCTCGATAAATTGGAAGAGCTTTTAAAAGATGCATTAGCCATTAATGAAATTGTGAATAAACATAAATAATAGAGCGGAGGTATGTCCAATGATTAAAGAAAAAGCAATTGAAACACTCAATATCGAAGCGGATGCTGTCAGAGCCCTGATCCCGCGAATTGATGACGAATTCGAGCAAGCCGTTCAATTTATTCTGACCGGCAAAGGTCGTGTTGTTGTAACTGGCATGGGCAAATCAGGTCATGTTGGTCGAAAAATTGCTGCCAGCTTGGCAAGCACTGGTACACCAGCATTTTTCATGCATCCCGCGGAAGCTTTTCATGGTGATCTTGGTATGGTAACAGAAAATGATATTGTTTTGGCGATTTCCAATAGTGGTGAATCGACTGAAATTGTAAATATATTAGCATTAATCAAACGAATTGGGGCTACGATTATTGCGATGAGTGGTCGTCGCGATTCTGCACTTGGTAAAAATGCGGAATTTTTTATCGATATTGGTGTAGAACGTGAAGCTTGCCCACTTGGGCTCGCACCAACCGCCAGTACGACAGCTACACTCGCCATGGGTGATGCTATAACCATTGCCCTCCTGTCAGCACGCAATTTTACCGCACAGGATTTTGCTTTATTCCATCCCGGCGGTGCTCTTGGTCGCAAACTTCTCTTGACCGTAGAAAATATAATGCATAGCGGTGAAGACAATCCAGTTATTTCGGTCCATCAAACCGCTAAGGAAGCGTTGTTTATGATGACCGATAAAGGTCTTGGTGCAACTTCTGTCGTTGATACGCGGGGCTTTTTCATTGGGCTCGTGACGGATGGGGATATTCGCCGCAGTCTTGCGAAAGGCAGTCAGTTCCTCGATGAGCCGATCGAAAATCTGATGACAAGAAAGCCCAAGACAATTAACAAAGAAAAGCTGGCAGCAGCAGCTTTAAGCATTATGGAGAAAAATAAACCACATCCGATTACGGTGCTTCCTGTTGTTGACAATGAAAACAAACCAATTGGTATTGTTCATATTACGGATTTACTGCGTCAAGGGGTTGTCTAGAATGGAAAAGACAGTAAGTCTGGATCTTATAGAACGGGCGAAAAAAATCAAGTTGCTAATTCTCGACGTGGATGGTGTGCTGACGGATGGCAAGCTCATTATTGGTCCGTCCGGTGAAATTTGTAAAACGTTTCATGTACACGACGGTCTGGGCATAGCAATTAGTAAAAAGTTTGGTTTAAAAACGGCAATTATTACGGGAAGAATATCCAAAATGGTTGCGTTCAGGGCTAATGAACTTAAAATCGACGCGCTTTACCAAGGACAAAGCAATAAAATGAATGCTTTGGTCAAGCTGCAGCAAGAATTCCAGGTCAATCTCGATGAAATTGCTTATGTTGGTGACGATTTGATTGATTTGCCAGTTATGACTAGAGTCGGTTTAGCTTGTGCAGTACCAAATGCAGTGACCGAAGTCAAAGTGCATTCACACTACATAACAGAAGCCCACGGTGGACATGGAGCAGTACGGCAGGTTATCGAAATGATTCTCAAAGCACAAGGCTTTTGGGATCAGGTTATTTCAGATTATATCCAGGCAAAACCGTTCGAAGATATAGAGCAATAAAGAGAAAAATATGGTATGATAGACTATAAAGTCATTCTCCTTTCTTTGGAGAAGATTTTTATTACATTTGACTGATAGAAAAGGAGATTCGAACTCCATGCAATATAAAATTTTAAAATTGATTAGTTATATTCTATGCCGAATGCCGCATCCTTTTATTCTTTGGCTTGGCAAATATATGGGCTTATTGTATTTCAATATTGCGGCTAAACAACGCAATCGTGCCATTCGGCAGCTGCGGGAATCACTTGGTAAATCACAAGAAGATGCTGAAAAGCTGATTCGGGGTTCTTTTATCAATATTGGTCGTAATTTTTTGGAAATTATGTATATGCCGAATTTAAAAAAAGAAAATTTCGAAACCTATATGGAAATCGATCATATAGCACGTTTTAAAGATGCTCTAGCCGAAGGTCATGGTGTCGTTATTTTAACGGCACATGTTGGAAACTGGGAATGGCTTTCAGCGGCACTTGCTTTTTCCGGCATACCACTTACGGCGATAGCCAAACCACAACCGAACGAGCAGCATACCCGTATACTGAATGAGTTTCGGGCGATGGTCGGGGTGGAGATTTTTTCGCGTGGTACCAGTGAACTTCTTGGTGCTGTGAAAGCACTGAAAAAAGGCAAAGCTTTAGGATTTCTGGTCGATCAGGATGCAGGTCCGGGCGGAGCCTTCGTTGATTTTTTAGGACGAACTGCCTCGACACCGATGGGACCGGCTGTATTTGCAAAAAAATTTTCTGCCCCCATCGTACCTGCATTTATTGTCCGCAAACCAGATGGAAAACACCAAGTTATTATTGGCGAGGTGCTCCATTATAAAGATAAGGGGAATTCCGACCAGGATTTGTATGATCTTACGGTAGAAATGACTCGTATTGTAGAAAAGGTCATTCAGGAGCATCCCACGCAATGGCTTTGGTTCCAGAAACGTTGGAATACGACACCGGAGATGAAAAAAACAAAACATCATATGGTGAAACAACAGGTGGCAGAAAATGAATAACACAAAAGGCAAAGCAATTATTTTTACATTTATAGCGTTGGGGGTTGCTTTGATCTATTGGGCGATTGTCACCCAGCCGGCTCCCCAAAGTAAAGATGTTCAACCTACAACAGAAAACAAAAGCATGAGTTATTCAGGTAACACAATTACGGAAGCAAAAAATGGTGTGAAAATATGGGAAATGACAGCCGAATTTATCGAAGTTGATGCTACTACACAAAATGTTACACTCAAAAATATGAATGGTAAATTTTATCAAACCAACGGTATAGTAGTTACGCTTACGGCACCACAAGCTCAATATGAAGCTAAGGCGAAAAATATTACCATTGATGGTGGTGTACATGCGACCACTACCGATGACAGTGATCTTAAGGCACAAAAAATGTTTTGGGATGCGGAGGCACAAACGCTTACCGGTGAACAGAATATTATCCTGCGACATGGTGATACTGTGATTGTTGGGGATAAAATTGAAACGCAGGATGGGTTCCAAAAAGTCAAAGTAAGCGGGAATGCACATATAACAAAAGGAGAAGCTCAATGATGAAACTGAAAAAAATGCAAATGGCACTGCTTACCACAGCTGTCTGCTTTATTCTAACTGGTACGTTGTATGCTGCTGACAGTAAACCCGTTGAACTCAATGCCAATACGGTTGAATATGATACACAGACTGGTCTGATTACAGCTACTGGCAGTGTGAAAATGATACAGGACGGCGCAGTTTTGACTGGAGCATCGGCACAGTATAATTCCAAGACGCAGGAAGGTTTTGTAACCGGTGGTGTTGTGGCAGACAAAGCAGATATGCATATGACAGCTGCAACAATTAAAACTTCAGGCGCCAATCATATGATCGCAACAGGCAATGTTGTTGTTGTCAAAGCAGATAAAACACTAACTGGTCCACAAATTGATTATTATCCGGACACAGATTATGCGGTCATTGAATCCAATGCGCGTGTGACAATGACCGATGGTACATTCACTTCAGACCGCATGGAAGCATATCTTAAGGAGAATCGTTTAATCGGTACAGGCAATGTTCATATTGTTAGTCCACCGAGAAACTTAGATGCAGTCGGAGATCAGGCAACATATTATGGACAAGATGATGGCAAAGTTATTTTGACGGGAAATGCTGTGGCAACACAAAATAACAATACACTGCGCAGCAACAAACTAACGATTTATCTCGCGGGCGGGAAAGCGGATGTAACAACCTAATAAAAGTCGCTTCGTTTAGTTAAATGTATTAAAAAACGATATCTAGCCTATCAGTCTTATACCCCATTCTTAACGATTGCCATATAAAGTATTTAATCCAACGTATATATGTAAGAAAAATGGAGGAATTGCCCCCGTGTTTATAGAAGCTAAAAATTTAGTTAAAACATATAAAAATCGCAATGCTGTTGATGGAGTTTCTTTAAAAGTCGCAAAAGGTGAAATTGTCGGCTTATTGGGACCGAATGGTGCAGGGAAGACCACCACATTCTATATGATTGTAGGTCTGGAACGACCAAGTAGTGGTGATGTGTATATATCAGATGTCAAGATTACGAAAATGCCAATGTATGAAAGAGCGGCGCAGGGAATCAGTTATTTAGCACAAGAGGCATCCATTTTTCGCAAGCTCACAGTTGAGGATAATCTCATGGCAATTTTAGAAACCACTAGTTTATCGAAAGAAGACCGACAAAAAAAGATGGATGCACTGCTGGAGGAGTTTCATATTGGACATGTGCGTAAACGCAAAGGTACAGAGCTTTCCGGTGGAGAACGCCGTCGTGTTGAAATTGCTCGCTGTCTGGCGATTGAACCACATTTTATTTTGCTCGATGAGCCCTTTGCTGGTGTCGATCCGATTGCAGTAGCTGATATACAGGAAATTATCGAATATCTCCGGCAGCGCGGCATTGGTATACTGATTACAGACCACAATGTCAGAGAGACACTAAGTATCGTTGACCGTGCTTATATTTTGAATGAAGGTAAGATTCTGCTTGAAGGTAATAAGGATATAATTGCCAACAGTGATATTGCCAAAAAATTCTATTTAGGTCATAACTTTACATTATAGGAGAAATGCAATGCGAATTTTAGATAAATATATTATACGAGAAGTTTTCCTCACGTTTATATTCGGCATATTTGCATTCTCCGCTGTTTTTGTTGGCTCAGGAACTTTATTTCGAATTGCTGAATATGTGACACAATATGGAGCATCCGTAACGGCAGTACTGCGATTGTTTGTTTTTAGTCTGCCTAGTATTATTGTTTTAACGTTTCCCATGTCGATGCTGCTCGCGACCTTGCTTACATTTGGCAAACTATCCGGGTCAAGTGAACTTACGGCGATGAAATCTTGTGGTATCAGTTTTTCACGGATTGCTGTACCGGTGCTTTTTGTTGCATTTTTTGTTAGCATTTTTGCGATTGCCTTCAGTGAGTTTGTTGTTCCCAAAGCAAATGAAGCATATAATAATATTGTTCATTATGAATTACAAGGAAATACTTTGCCAAAATCACAAGATCATATCATAGTCAAAGAAATCAAAGATAATAATATACAACGGCTTGTTTATGCACGGCATTATGATGCGACAACAAATTCCTTGCAGGGAGTATCGGTACAGGAATTTCAAAAGGAAGTTCTTGTCCATGTGGAAAATGCCGAATATGCTACATGGGAATCGGATCACTGGACCATGTATAATGGGATTTTGTATGATTTTTCGGATGGAGATACAGAACGGACGATTCGGTTTGATAAACAAAATTTACCAATTTTACAAGACCCAAAAGAATTAGTGCGAGAACAAAAGGACCCGGAAGAACTTACGATGAAAGAACTGCGGACGCAGATCAATATTATGAAATCACAATATGTGGATACGAAGAAGCTTGAAATGGAGCTATATCAACGCATAACAATTCCAATGGCAAGTTTAGTTTTTGCTTTGATTGGTACACCATTGGGACTGCAGCCAAATCGAACGAGTTCGTCGATTGGTTTTGGACTTAGTATCATCATTATTTTTATTTATTATAGTATCATGACTTTATCAAGTGCACTTGGTCAGGGCGGAATATTGGCACCGATTTATGCAGCTTGGCTGCCGAATCTAATTGGTTTGATTGTTGGTGCGATATTACTGCGCAAAGCAGCGAAATAATAAAAAAATTCTATTAAGGATGTGACTCCTTATGTACGGAATCGTTCTTATCACAGTTCTTGTTATTACTGGTGGTGCGGTCGCTTTTATTGGCGATCGTTTAGGAACGAAAGTCGGCAAAAAAAAATTGTCGATTTTTGGGCTGCGCCCAAGGCATACATCGATTATTGTAACGATTATTACGGGGATTTTGATTACAACATTGACTTTTGGTATTATGGCTGCTGTGTCGAAAGATGTACGGACGGCATTATTTGGTTTGGAAACGCTGAATAAAAAAATTCAGCAGACACAGGGAAATCTGCAAAATGCAACGATTCAATTGGCAGCAGCCAATGCCGAACAAAAGCAAACCGATGAAGACTTAGCTAAAACTAAAAGTGAAGTCGATACTTTGAAGAAAACGCAAGATGAACTGACGAATCGCAATGCTGCTCTTGAAGCTGGCAATGCAGACTTGGAATCGAAAAATAAAGACTTGACGGCTTCCAATGCCGATTTAGTAGGCAGTAATGAAATATTGTCCTCACAAAATACCAATCTTGCAAGTCAAAATGACACGTTACAGCAAAGCAATACAGTATTGAATGATGATAATAAAATACTCGAAAAGCACAATGCGGATCTTCGCAATGGTCTTCAATTTGTTCGTGAAGGGGCTATTATTTATCGTGCTGGTGAAGTCATTGCTGGTGGTCTTGTTAATAAATCAAATGAAGATAAAACGATCAATGCAGATCTTGCCAGTATTATCTATTTGGCAAATCGCAATATTACGGAACGTATGGGTCTTAAGAGCCCTGTCGAAGGTGTATGGATATCACAAAAAGAGTTTGAAACAGCTTTTAATACGATTAAAACCAGCCAACAGGAGCTTGTTGTTCGTATCGTTGCCGCAGGAAATCTGATTTATGGAGAACCGGTACGTGCCCATATTATGATTTATAAAAACAACATGATCTATAAAGACTCAGAGTTTATTTTTTCGGAAAAATTCAAAATGACGGGACCGGGGTCACAAGAAGCAGAACAGATGCTGGTAGGTTTTCTTAAAAACGTCAATGCTACTGCTGTGAGAAAAGGAATTTTGCCTGATCCAATCAAAGGTTCAGTGGGAATCATGACTGGATCGCAATTCTATGATATTACGAATAGTATTACGCCGCTTCATGGTGAGATTTTGCTCACAGCCTATGCTGGATCTGATACGAATGTTATGGGTCCGCTGAATCTGCGTATAAAAGTAGAAGAAATCATTGGCAGAAAAACACCGTGAACGGGTCAGTTTTATTGATTAAATAAGGGTAAAAAAGGGCTTCTCGATTCAAAAAGAGAAGCCCTTTTTGAAAAGGTGAATAGTATGAAACCAATTATATCAATTGATCCTGGAAAAGAAAAATGCGGTATTGCGATTGTCGATAAACTGCAGGGAGTTTTGTGGAAAAATGTCATTACTACACAAAATCTTAGTCAAACAATCCAGCGGCTGCTAATAGAATATGCTGCGGATCGAATTGTTATGGGGGATGGGACTACGAGTAAAAGTGCACAAATGAAAATACAAGTGGATTTTCCTCTGATCCCATTGCATATGGTTGACGAATATAGGACCACCGATGAGGCAAAAATTCGTTACTGGAAAGAAAATAAACCGCATGGCTGGAAACGGTTTATACCGACAACTATGCTGGTTCCGCCTGTCCCAGTGGATTATTATGTCGCTGTAATTCTCGCAGAATGTTATTTTTCTGTTAAAAACAAATGAAATTCAAAGAAAGCACTTGTTTTTACTAAAGTCCTATGCTATTCTAAAAAAGAATTTAATATAGAGCAAAGAATAAATTATAAATGAGGAAACATGGAAACTCGTTCTATATTTTTTTCCTTGCATATATTGAATATTTTGTATATTTTAGGAGACGTGTGGAATGAAAAAAACATTAGTAACTGCAATCACTACTGCCTTAGTAGTAGGTGCTGCCAGCACAACTTTTGCTGCAGCAAATCCTTACAGCGATGTTCCAAGTGATAATTGGGCATATGGTGCTGTAGCAAAATTATCGCAAGATGGTCTTATCTCTGGTTATGGCGATGGTACATTTAGAGGCAACCAAACATTGACTCGTTATGAAATGGCTCAGATTACAGCCAATGCTATTACCAAAGAAGATAAAGCCAATGCCGAAGACAAAGCTACGATCGATAAATTAGCGAATGAATACAGAGACGAACTTAGCAGCCTTGGTGTGCGGGTTGGAAAATTGGAAGCCAATCAGCCAGTTGTCAAATTCACGGGTGATTTGAGAGTGCGTGCTACAAGTGATGGTTATGATCAGGATACGAAAGCAAGTACAGTAGCATCGACATACAGACTTCGCTTGGATGCTACAGCGGCAATAGATGATAATACGACAGCAGCTTTTCGTTTTGTGACAAGAGAACCAGATAAATCAAAATTTGGTAATGATACTTGGCAGAGTTTTGGTGGTAACGCACAGGATGATAAAGGTACAAGTGGTTCGGGCAACGGTGCTATTGACCGAGTTAACTTAACTTCCAAACTGGGACATAGTGTGAGTACGACGATTGGTCGTCAGGCTTTAAATGTAGATAAATACAGCATGCTGGTTGATTCTGGTGCTTTTAGTTACGACGGGATCAGTTTTGCTGGTAAAACTGGTACTTATAATGTGAATGCATCATATGGTCGATTCATTAACGGTGCAGCTTTTGCCAATAACCAGTATACGGCTCTTTTTGCTAACTTAGATGTAATGAGTCTTGGAGCTTCGACTACGCAAGGTAAGCTTGCTTATGGTTTAAGCTATTTTGATTTCGTAAACAATTCTCCTAGTGTGAGTGCATCGTATAATCCAAGTCGAGATAACTCTAGTCTTAAATGGACGATTGCTAACTTGAATTATAATTTTACCCCTAAACTTTCTTTAAATGCTGAATTTGCTCATAATGGTGGTACATCATTAAACGCCAGTGAAAATGGGAAAAATGTTTGGCAGGTTAACAGCATCATCGGTGCTCAAAAATTAGCGCAAAAAGGTGACAATAATGTGACACTTACGTATGTTGATGCCGGGGGCAGTTCAATGATTGGACCTTTAAGTACATTACCAATTACTATAAATGATAGAGCCGCTGATTTTAAAGAATATATTATTGATTATAACTATGCTTTCAGCAAAGCATATACAGCAACGCTTGAATATGCAAAACTGACATCTTCCGTTGATTCAGCAGCAACACCTGAAAATCAACAACAATATCGTTTATGGTTTGATGCGAAATTCTAATCGAACTTATCTTTCATAATAAAAAAACCGCTGCAGTTGCAGCGGTTTTTTTTATGTAAAATTTTTACGAAAATTATCTTGCAATTCGTTATAGCGTATGTTATTATAGTAACGAACTAAAAATTTGATGTGAAGAAAAGCATAGATGAGGAAACGTGGATACTCATTCGGTTGTGATTCTTCCTAAAAATTGAAAAGTTCAAAATAAATTTTAGGGGGATTTTTAAAATGAAAAAAACATTAATTTCTGCAATCACTACTGCATTAGTAGTAGGCGCTGCCAGCACAACTTTTGCTGCAGCAAATCCTTTCAGCGATGTTCCATCTGACCATTGGTCGTATGACGCTGTTAGCAAATTAGCACAAGACGGTGTTATCGATGGTTATGGCGACGGAACATTCCGTGGCGACCAGAAAATCACTCGTTATGAAATGGCTCAAATGGTAGCAAAAGCAATGACTAAAACAGATGTTTCTGCTGCTGATAAAGCAATGATTGACAAATTAGCTGCTGAATATTCTGATGAATTGAGCAACCTTGGTGTACGTGTAGCCAATCTTGAAAAAAAATCAGACAATGTTAAATTTGTTGGTTTAGTTCGTTTGAATGCCGCTAGAGAAAGCAGCAGCTATGTAGCCGCTGGTTCTACTACTAGATATGGCAAAACAGTTAATGGCGATGCTTTACTTCGTTTAGACTTGACAGCTGCTGTAAATGATAACTGGAATGTACATGCTCGTTTAGATGCTGATTCCAATCTCAACAACAATGGCGATACAAACTCAGTTGTTTCTGGTAACAATGATAGCCCAGATAATCATGTTCAAGCTGCACAGATTTATGCAGAAGGTCCTTTGTTTGGTGCTGATGCACAATTTGGTAAGTTTGCTGGATTCGACAGCGACAGCTTAACCAATGGTGGTCTTATCCTTGATGAAAACGTGACTGGTGCTCAATTCCGTTTTGGTAAAGCATTACAGACTAAATTAACATATGGTCGTTTATCTAATGATGATGTTAATGTTTATGGTGGCATCATTGGTGATGTAACAAAATTAGATTTTGCGGAAGCACAGTTTAATTACATGGCAGGCGATAAATTAGATCTTGCTGCTGGTTATACGCATATCAATGGTGATGGCTTGAAATCAGTATTTGATGATGGTACCGATTCAATTGGTATCTGGAATGCTGGCTTTGATTACAAATTAACTAAGGACTTAGTCTTTGGTGGTGAATATGCAGGCAGCAATGGTGATTCTAAGAACTTTACTGCACTTGATGCTACATCCAAAAATGGCGTAGCAAGCAGTGATGAAGAAAAAGCTTATTCCGTACAGTTGACTTACAAAGGTGCGAAACAAGATGTTGCAGGATCTTATGGCGTTTGGGCTGCGTATCGTCAATTAGGTTCATTAGCAACGATTGCTCCTACCTATGATGGTGCTCGTTCTGGAACAAAAGGTTATGAAATTGGCGTTAACTACATGGTTGACAAAAATATCTTAACAAAATTAGTTTACTTTGATGGTAAAAACATTACTGACAATGGTCTTGGTGATGGCAACAAAGTTAAAAGAGTATTTGGTCGTGTTGAATTCGCATTCTAATTTGAATCACACTATCAGCTTTATAAAAAAGGCTTCTGTATATGCAGAAGCCTTTTCTTGTGGTATGCAAGAATATTTATTAACTTTTATAAGAGGATTATTAACTTTTATAGCGAAGATATACATATCAATGCAAAACGATACATTATTTTAATAAGCGGAGTAATGGTAGGAATCCAACGAATTTTTCGCGTGTACAGGGTGTTGGAGTATCTGCACAAATCGATGTAAAAATATCAATAGAAAATAATGGGAGGTTTTCAGGAAATATGATGAAATTGCGTAAAATTACATCCTTACTGTTGGCAGGAATGCTCTTGTTTTCGACCGTAATGGTATCAGCACAAGAGATTGACAATACAGTGCAAGGCAAACTCGTGGCAATAGAAAATGGCATGTATGGGTCCGCACAAACGGGATCATTGATGGAACGAACCAATAAATTAGAAAAAGACTATTTGGGAATACATCCAACAGGAACACTGATTGCTCGTATTGATAATCTATACGGTATTCTGTATGACAATAAAACGACACCATCGGCGATAACACAATTAAATGCCATTGAATGGGCCGTGACACATGCAGTTACCATGAACTCTATCCAAGCAAGAAGTGAACAGCTGGAAACCGTCATTGAAGGCGGTCCCAAAGAAGGTACATTAAAAAAACGTATTGAAAAATTAGGTGATCTGGCTTTTGGGGGAGTGAAAATTCCTCTTGTACAGACAATGATCCCAACCGATACACTGGTCAAGATTGCACTTGTGACACCAATTAAAAGCCAAGATCTCAAAGTTGGTGATACAATAAAATATCAGGTAGCGGAAGATGTTATGATAAATGGAACTTTAATCTTTGCCAAAGGGGCACCCGGAACAGGAATTGTCAATAAAGTGACACAAGCTCGTAATTTTGGTCGTGATGCTAAAATTGAAATTGGTTTTAATCAAACGACGGCAATTGATGGCAGCACGGTAGAAACCTTTTTGGGCGAAAAAGCAAAACAAGAAATGAAATCAGTCGCGATGGCAGCAGGGGCAACCGTTGCCGGAATGGTTCTTTTAGGGCCGATTGGTGTTGTCACGGGTGCTTTTATCAATGGTAAGAACATTAATATTGAAGCGGGTACAGAACTATATATTCAAACAAAAATGGATACGAGTGTCTATGGTATCCAAACTGCTAAATAATAAAATTTATAGAGAAAAATAAAGACAGTCAAAAAGGCTGTCTTTATTTTTTTTATTTGGTACAATAGAAGAGATAGGAACGTAACAGCAGGTATTTAAGCTTGAACGTCGAAAATAAATTAAGTTAGGGATTCTGATGGATGTAGACAGGAGAAAGTAATGAAAAATACGATAAAAATATGTTCTGGTTTGTTTGCTTTGTTTACGGTATTTAATTCTTATATTATAGCAGAAGCGGCACCGAATGGATTAGATATTTTAACAGATCGAGAAAATAAACAAGAAGCAGCGAAGGATCGTTTAGATCCTGAGCTGGAGGCGTTGCATAACGAGGTTGCTGCACAGCAAAAAAATGCACCACCGATTGTTGATGCAACATTGCCGGCACCAGTCACTTTTGAAGGTGACGATATTTCCTTTGATGAAAGAAATGGTGAAGTGTTTGCGAAAGGACATGTAAAAGTTACGCAGTTGGAAGCACGAATGACAGCGGATGCTTTACGTGGCAATACGAAAAGTACAGATGTATATGTCGATGATAAGATGCATCTATTACAGGTCAATACACCGGCAATGGTTATGGATGGCTATAAGACGACGTATAATTATCAAAAGAAAACAGGAACTATGGAAAATGCCAAGGGTAAAGTTGATGGACGGTATATAAAAGGTGAAAAATTTGAGTTTTACCCGAATGAAATGATCATTTATAATGGTTCCGTTACGAAATGCCCGGCAATCAAACCGGATTATCACATTAGTGCGAAAAAAATTGAAATTTGGCCGGATGACCATATGGTAGCCTATGACGTAAAATTTTATATTAAAAATCAAGTCATTTATTCGATGAAAAAATATGAAACGAAAATCGGAAAAAATCAAACCGGTGAAAACACAGCTTTTCCTCGTCCAAGCTACAGAAAATCGGATGGTATCGGAATTAGGCAGGATTTTGAAACAGAACTCCAAAAAAATGTGAACGCGTATGCGGATCTATATTATTCAGTAAATAATGGCTTTAAAAATGTATATGGTATTGGCTGGAAGAATAGCTTACTGCATGTGGCAGTTGAAGATGGTAATTATGAAGATGGTGATGACAATTGGATCAAGAAAGAACCTACGCTCTTAGTGTCATATGGGTCAAAGCAAATTGGTGATTTCCCGTTTCATTATACGTTTAACTCTGAATATGGTAAATGGAATGATGGAACGAAATCAAGCTGGCATCAAAGCTATTCGGTTTATCTGGACCGTGACCCTATTCATTTCAGTCCAACGTTGAGTCTGTATACAGGGTTTGGTTATCAGATTGTCGATGAATCGTATGACCATTCACAAAACAATACATTGATCTATGATGTTGTTTTGATGAAGGACCTGAACAGCCGTTTAACGGTATATACAAGTTATCATTACACGAAAGACAGTCTGCAGTATTCTCTCTTTGCTTATGACACGGCAGACATTGCTAAAAACCTTGCCAGTGGTTTTTCCTATAAAATTGATGCGAAAAATCGCTTGGCAGTTGAACAAAGCTATGATGTTGCGCAAAATCGTACCCAAGACTTGGATTATTATTGGTATCATGATATACATTGTGCCCAAATGGAAGTTCGTTATCGTGAAAAACGGGATGAAGTGAGTATAAAATTTCATTTGAAAAATTGGTAGGAGCGAATTATGAAAAGTGATTTAGTAGATGTAATCGAACAGATGCAAGGAAAACGCATTCTGGTGATTGGTGATATGGTAGCGGATGTTTATTTACATGGGGTGATTTCGCGGATTTCACGGGAAGCCCCTGTATTAGTATTAGAACAAGCCGATGAAGAAATCATTGCTGGTGGGGCCGCGAATGTTGTCCATAACGCGGCAACGCTTGGCGGTAAGGTTTTTGCGGTCGGTCTTTTGGGGCTTGATAATGCTGGTCGCGGTCTTAAGGCAATCCTTAACGAAAAAGGTGTTGACACAGCAGGATTTTTTTGTGATGAAAAGCGTCCAACTATTACCAAAACAAGGATTATTGCCGGCGGCAGAGCTACGGTAAGTCAACAGATTGTCAGGATTGACAAAGAAAGTAAAACGCCAATGATTCCAGCCTTTGAAGCAAATATTATGCAATATTTGGAAGAAATTTTACCGCAGGTTCAAGGTGTGGTACTGAGTGATTATGGCAGCGGAACCTTGACGGAAAGCATTAAAACCATGATACTTTATCATTGCGCAAAAAATAATATTCCGACGATCGTAGATTCTCGCTATGATATTTTGAGCTTTAAAGGTACCGATTTCATCAAACAAAATGATGGTGAACTGGCAGCAGCTGTTGGTTTTGCCTTGACCAATGAAGAGCTTTTATATGAAGCTGGAATAAAATTACTAAACCAGATGGAAGCCAAAGGTGTACTTATAACTCGCGGTGAAAAAGGCATGGTTTTGTTTGAAGATAATGGAGCGATTCATGATATACCTGTATCAGATAAAAGCGAAGTATATGATGTATCTGGTGCTGGTGATACCTGTGTCGCAACGATGATTTTAGCCCTTGCCGCTGGAGTTGAACCAGCGTTGGCTGCCGAATTATCAAATTTTGCCTCGGGGGTAGCGGTTCGCAAATTAGGTACAGCTACAGTCTCGACTAATGAATTAATGAAACTGGTAAAATGAAACTGGAAGCAGCTATGAATAAAAAGTTAGGAGAAGCTTATGTTGATTGATTCCACAAAAATAGAAAATTTCTGTGCAGAATTGTGTAAAAATGGGAGGAAAATTGTTTTTACCAATGGGTGTTTTGACATTTTGCATGCTGGTCATGTGCGGTATTTAAATAAAGCAAAGTCTTTTGGTGATTGTCTCGTACTAGGTCTTAATACCGACCACTCGGTACGCCGTCTCAAAGGAGAAAATCGCCCCATCAACAATGAGCTGGATCGGGCTGAAGTTGTGGGGGCGTTGAAATCGGTCGATTATGTAGTTCTGTTTGACGAACCAACGGCTGAAGTTCTGATCAGCAAAGTAAAACCAGCCGTTTATGTCAAAGGTGGCGATTACACACTCGCTACACTACCCGAAGCAAAAATTGTTCAATCCTATGGTGGTAAAGTTGAGCTCGTGAATCTTGTTCAAGGACGATCGACCAGCAATGTAATTGAAAAAATAAAACAAAGTTAAATCCTAACTGCCCTTGCAAAAGGGTAAAGGAGAAAATTGCAGACGCAGTGAATTTAGAGAGAAGGGAGATCCTTTTTGTGTCAATTCGAAATATTCTTGTCGTCAAGCTTAGCGCAATTGGTGATGTCATCCATGCACTTCCGGTATCTTATGCACTCAAAGAAACTTTTCCTGATGCAAAAGTTACCTGGGTTGTGGAGCCTCCTGCTTATGATTTGTTGACGAATAATCCGTACATAGATGAAATTATTGTTTTTGAAAAAAAGAAATTTAAATCGATCGCTGGGTTTGTCAAACATATTCCGGCGTTTGCTTCACGCTTGAAGTTGGGAAACTATGATGTGGCACTCGATCTGCAAGGGCTTGGTAAATCGGCTGCGATTGCTTATCTGAGTCATGCTGCTATCAAACTTGGTACTTGTAATATGCGTGAATTGAGCAATTATGTCAGCAAACCAGTCTGCGGTGTAAATCAAAATGGTCATATCGTAGAACGTTATCTCGATGTGGTGCGTGCCCTTGGCTGCAGAGTGGATCACGTTGCATTTCCCATTCATATTACGGATAAGGAGGTTGATCTTACGATCAAGCGCATGCAGCAAGCTGGCATGAAAGAAACAAATCCATATGTCGTTCTTGCCATAGGTGCTAACTGGCCTAATAAACGCTGGCCAACGGCTTATTATGCACAGCTGATTGACTGGCTTTATGCGAGGTCGCTGATCCCCGTGCTGATCGGTGGCGGGGTTGTCGATGAACGGCTGGTTGATGAAATCAACGCCAAAACTGAAATCCCCGCGATAAATCTGGTCGGTAAAACTACCTTAAAACAGGCGGCTTATGTGATTCGCGGTGCCAAGGCACTTGTTGGCGGGGATACTGGCATGACACATCTTGCAGCAGCACTGGGGCAAAAAACGATTGAACTTATGGGACCGACTGATGCGAAACGCAATGGTCCTTATGGACAGGCGAAAAATGCGATTGAAATCACCAAGGACTGTAAGTATTGCTGGAAAAGGCAGTGTAGATTCAATCTTGATTGTTTGGCACAAATTCCTTTTGCTGCCGTAAAGGATAAATTGGAAAATTTGATATAATATTGGAGTATAGAATGATGTCGTTTAACAAATTTTTTGAAAATATACAAAAAGATCTCAAGACGTATATTTTTTTATTAGTATTATTTTGTGTTTATCGTGGTTATTTTATGTGGTACATGAGAGACTTTATGAGTCCGGAAGCAGGGAGTTCCGATATTTTGTTGGCGATGTGGATTGGGTTTCGTTTAAGTCTTAAATCAGCCGGTGCTTTTACGCTGCTTTCTTTTCTGATTTGTACGATACCTAATATTGTTTGGCCAAAAATTAAATTCGATAAACTGCGCGTTGTGCTGGCGACTATTTATACGTTATTTCTGTCTATTTTATTTCAGGCGAGATTCCCGTATTATCGCGAATTCCACACGACATTTAATCAACAGGTCATCAATGGTTTTCATGATGATGTGAATGCGTTATTTATTACCATGATCCAGCAATATAACTTGCCGCTTCGTTTGTTCACAGCTTTTGTGCTGGTTTATATTTTTTACAGAGCAATCAAATTTTTGCTGGCGACACCGACCTTTTCTTGGCCGGTATTTGCAACACGCAAAATGGAATATCTCGCGAAAGCCAGCATTATTGTGTTCATTCCAATTTTTATGTTGTTTATGCGATTTGGAGCAAGCTTCAACTATACATATTCGGTAAACTGGGAAAATGCAGGCATTACGAAGGATACATTTCTCAATGAATGTATTTTAGATGATATTCAAGCAATGTATAGGGCATATTCTTCGAATGAACGCACAAAAGATGGTAAAATCAGTGGACTCGATCAAAGTAAGATCCTGCAATATAGTCAGCAAGTCGCGGGCCATACAAACTTGAATTCCAATGATATTACACCTTATCTGGAACGCACGGCACAAGGTCCGAAAATTAAAAAACCAAAGCATATTTTTATAATTCTTGGCGAATCCTGGGCGCAATGGCCAATGCTGGAAAAATATAAAGCTTTGCACGTCGCGGATGGTATTAAGGGTTTAATCAAAGAGGATAATGCGTTCTACACCCGTTCATTTATGCCAAATGGTACATTTACCTCGGCAGCATTGACTGGGGTTATCACAGGCCTTACAGACGTCAGCATCTATCCGAATTATCAGCATCGCAGTTTCCAGGAACCCTATATTACGGCGATTGCACCGCAATTTCATAAATTAGGTTATAAGGTTGATTTTTGGTACGCTGGATTTCCATCTTGGGACAGGATGAAAGACTTTTCAATTGCCCAAGGGTTTGATGCTTTTTTTGGCTGTCCAGATTATAATGCACCAAAACAAAATATATGGGGAACCAAAGATGGGTATTTATTTGATGCACTAGAAGAACATGTAGCGAGTGAAGAACCGACTGTACATTTAGTGATGACCAGTACGAATCATCCACCGTACAATCTCGATTTAGAGCAAGAAGGTTTTGATGTAAATAAAGAATTAGCAGCTTTACCAGTTGAAGCTTCTGATCGGGATGAATTAGCCAAAGAGCTGGGGCATTATTGGTATATGGATAAAATTGTAACGCAATTTGTCAAAACAACAATGGAAAAATACCCAGACAGCTTATTTATTATTACGGGGGATCATGCCGATCGGATGAATCTCAATGGAACACCAAGCTTGTTTGAACGTCATAGTATTCCTTTGCTTATTTATGGACAAGGAGTAACGAAAGATTTATTGCCAAAAGAAGTATCGGGAAGTCACACCAATTTATTTCCAACACTTATGGAGCTTATCGCACCAAAAGGCTTTGAATACTATTCCATTGCAGAAAGTATGACAACCGGTACGGAGATTGGCTTCAATCGAGTTGCCTGGATCAGCAAAAATGGTATGGGGCTTATTGATACACCACAGCAAGAACTATTGCCTGATACACAAGACATGGATCTTTCAGTGGATCGAGAAAAAGCAAATGAGAAAATAGGGATGATGAGAACAATTTCCTGGTGGCTTTTGGAAAAAGGAAACTCTATCGACGAAAGTAAGTGATACGATGAAAAAAACAACTTTAGCGATAATTATCCTTACCTATAATGAAGAAAAAAATATTAAGCTGTGCATAAACAGTGCACAATTTGCGGATGAAATCATTTTGATTGATTCGGGTAGTACAGACAAAACGAAAACAATAGCGGAAAATTTAGGCGCGAAAGTTTATGAACACTCGATGGACGAGGCTGGTTTTGCCGGTCAACGTAACTTTGCTTTAGAAAAAACACAAGCAGATTGGGTGTTTTATCTTGATGCAGATGAACGGCTGACACCGCAACTGGCAAAAGAGATTGAAACACTTATCCTAGAAGCGCCATGTTGCTATAAAATCAAACGTGTAAATTATATATTTGGGCAAAGAGTGGTCTATGGGGGGCATTCTCCTGATTATATTGCCCGATTGTTTCCTCAAGGAAAAGTGAAATGGAGCGGCATCGTACATGAACGAGCTCTATCGGATCTGCCAATAAAAAAAACAAAAGGGCATATATGCCACTATACCTATACTAGTTGGGAAATGTATTTTGAAAAATTTAATAAGTACACAACGCTCATGGCAAAAAAAATGCATGATAGTGGGAAGAAGGCAACGCTGGCAGATATTTTGCTTCGACCATGCTTTGCGTTTATAAAATATTATATTTTAAACTTTGGTTTTTTGGATGGTTTCTTAGGTTTTGCCTTTTCCGTCATGAACGCTTTTTACACATTGGCGAAATATTTAAAACTGAAGTATTATCAGGAAAATCAACCGCTAGAATAGGAGTGAAAAATGTCTTATAAAGAAATTTTGTTGGATGAAATTGAGGAAATTATTGAGTTTGATTTTCTAACTGATGAAGCCCAATGCAAAAGTTTTCATATTGGATTTGGCATAGATGATAATTTTGTGAGATATATGGGTGTTGAAATGATCTCTATTTGTGAACATAATAAGGAAGCATCGCTCGTGTTTCATGTTTTATCAAATAGACTGAGCTCAAAAAATATTGAATATTTACAAATGATTTCCAAAGAGTACAAAGTAAAGTTATTTGTTTACCTATTGGCAGAAAGTGCTTTTTCTGACCTACCGACATTAGAGCAATATCCTGTGTCTATTTATTATCGATTAATTTTGGGAAGTATCGTTAAGGCACCTAGAATTTTATATTGTGATGCAGATATTATTTGTATGGATAAGATTGATGCTCTTTTTGAGCTGGATATGGAAAATAAAATTCTTGCAGCTGTTCCCGATATGGAGCCAATTGCCAGCAAACGTACAGCTAAACTGGGGCTGCTGAATCATACGTATTTTAATTCTGGTGTTCTGCTAATCGATATCGCTGCCTGGGAAAAAAATCGAGTTTTAGATAAAATAATAAAAGCATTGCAAGAAAATAAAAAAAGATTTAATTATCCAGATCAAGATGCATTAAATTTTGTGCTGCAGGGTCAAGTTTTGTATCTAGCAAGAAAATATAACTATATCAATACACCGGGGCTGCAAAATGCGGCAGAAATTGTATTTCTCCATTTTGCGGCACAGCCAAAACCTTGGGGAATTGCCTGGCATATGAGTAAACTCTGCAGTGAATTTACCAAAGATATTTATGCATTTTATGAACAAAAATCTCCCTGGAAAGATTGTGGTTTAGTTTTTCCTAATAATTATCGAGATATGCACAAATATGCAAATAGTTTATTTGCAAATCAAAACTATGCAATGAGTGCAGTTTGGTATTTAAAATATGTAATGACAAAAATGAAGAAAAGATGGTATAAGAGATAATATGTATAAAAAGATATTGGTTATCAATCTCATGCACATTGGAGATCTTCTTTTAGTAACTCCGGTGCTAAAAACCTTGCGGACGAATTATCCCAAGTCTCACATTGCACTTCTAGCTGATAAAAAGCTGCGGGACCTTGTCAGATACAATCACCATATTGATGAACTGATCGAAATTGATAAAAAAGGTTACCACAACAATCTTTTGCATTACCTGCAATTTATTGGTGGAATTCGGCAGCGGAAATTTGATCTGGTGATTAATCTTCATGCCAATGAGCGGGCTTCGTTTATTGCGGCTTTCAGCGGTGCGAAAAAAACAGTCGGTTATGCGACGCCGATTGCAAAATGGTTTTTTGATGAAGTCCTGCCCAATAAAAAAGCAGTGATGCATCAGATTCATTCACACTTTGAAGTTTTAAAACAGGCCGCGAATGTTACAACAATCGACGATGGTGGTCTTGAAATGTGGATTGATGAGACCGCAAAAAAATCAGTGGATGAGATTTGGCGAGCTAACTTTGGCGCGGAGGCAGATAATCTTAAGGTAGTTGGTCTCAATATTGGTGCAAGTTGGAAAACCAAACGCTGGTGTGATGAATATTTTGCACAAGTTGCGGATCAGCTGCTGGAAAAAGGGTATGGAGTTGTTTATTTTGGTGGACCGATGGATGCAGTCATTGTTCAACAGGCGATTGCCAAGATGAAACATCAAGATCATGAACATCTGAAAGTTCTTACCGGAAAAGTTACATTGCAAGAGCTGGCAGGACTTCTAAAAAAATGTGCTGTATTTGTCACGACCGATTCTGGACCAATGCACATCGCAGTAACGCAGGATGTGCCGCTTGTTACGATGTTTGGCGCATCGCCTGTGCCAGGTTTTTATCCCTATGATGCCAAAGATGTGTTGATTAAAACACCGGAAACCTGCCATCCCTGCGGAAAGCATGAATGCCCTCTGCATACGATGGCTTGCATGAAAAACATTCCTGTTGATGTTGTTATGAAGTATACAATGGAATTACTGGAAAAATATCAGGGCCACGTAGGACATGTCAAACGAGAGTATGGACAATATCAATGTAAGGTTATAGAATTATAATAGAATAAAAAATATATAAAAGCGATAGAAAGCCGTGAGCTCTATCGCTCTTATCACGTATGGAGGAATCATCAATATGTATTTTGAAAAATTAGTGCAGCAGCATCAAGATGCCGTTCAGGCGATGCTCCAGGACTGTATTGGCGATATACAGTCTATGGCAGATATTTGTAAAGATGCAATAGATCGTGGTAATACAATTTTTCTTTGTGGAAACGGTGGGAGTGCGGCGGATTGTCAGCATATTGCCGCTGAATTCGTCGGTCGTTTTGTCAAAGAACGGCAGGGACTTCCGGCTGTAGCGATGACAACGGACACATCGATTTTAACCGCTGTTGGCAATGATTATGGTTTCAAAAATATATTTCGCCGCCAGGTAGAAGGGCTGGTTCGAACTGGTGATGTTGTACTGGGGATTTCTACATCCGGCAACAGTGAAAATATTATGCTGGCTTTGACTGAAGCAAAGAAAAAAGGCGCCATTTCTATTGCCTTGACAGGACCTAGACCAAATAAAATGGCGGATATAGCCGAAGTATCAGTGGCGATTCCATATCCAGTGACAGCGCGCGTACAAGAATGTCATATCTTAATCGGGCATATGGTCTGTGATTATGTAGATAAGGATTTTTAAAAAATGGTGGATAATAAAAGTTTTTTAGATGAATTTGTGCAAAGTAAAATCGAGCAATGCAAAGTTTTGGTAATTGGTGATGTAATGCTTGATAAATATTATTTTAGTGAAGTCAAAAAAATTTCGCCCGAAGCTCCTGTTCCGGTTGCGAAGGTTGTTAAGCAAAAAGAAACGTTAGGTGGTGCAGCCAATGTGGCTAATAACCTAACACTTTTAGGCTGTCAAACCTATTTAGTGGGCAGTGTTGGTGATGACTATCATCGGATTGGCTTAGAACAGCAATTGGCGGAGAAAAACATTGATTATAGCGGCTTAATTTGCAGTGCGGGACCCACAACAACAAAACTTAGAGTCATGGGAGGTCATCAACAGATGATTCGCCTTGACTTTGAGGAAACCATGCCGCTGCAACAAGCAGAAGAAGAACAGATCTATGCATATTTGGAGCAGCTGTTTGCTGTAGGGATTGATAGTGTTATTATTTCGGATTATGCAAAAGGGGTCTGTACATTTGGCATATGCCAACGTGCTATTCAATTATGCAATCATTATTCGATCCCTATTATTATTGATCCTAAGGGAACGGATTGGGCTAAGTATGCCGGAGCCGATTACCTTACCCCTAATTTAAAAGAAATCAATGAAGTGATGCCGGAACTTATTTTAAATGAGGATACTGCTATTATAAAGGCGGCAGAATATATTAAAGGACAGCATGCGATAAAAAATATCATGGTAACTCGTTCTGAAAAGGGTCTGAGTCTTATTACAAATGGGCAGACGATCCATATTCCAACCTTAGCCCAAGAAGTGTTTGATGTATCTGGTGCGGGTGACACCGTGATTGCTGTCATGGCACTTGCATTAGCCGGTAAACTTGCACCAGCCGATGCGGCTTTCTTGGCGAATTTGGCGGCCAGTGTAGTGGTAGCGAAACTGGGAACGTATGCAATTAACAAAAAAGAATTATTGGCAGCACTGAGCAAAATATAAAGGGAAAAAAAAGGATGATATAGTATGATTATAGTAACAGGCGGAGCCGGGTTCATCGGCAGCAATATTGTAAAATCATTAAATGAACAAGGCCATACGGACATTCTGATTGTTGATGATTTGAAATGCGGGACAAATTTCAAAAATTTACTTGGTCTGCAATTTCTTGATTATTGCCACAAGGATGATTTCTTGAAAAATATTGAAGAGGAGACGTATGACAGTCTTGCTATTGAAGCGGTATTTCATGAAGGAGCTTGCTCGGATACCATGGAATATGATTGCAACTTCATGATGAAGACAAATTATGAATATTCGAAGTCGGTATTACATTTTTGTGTAGATCATCACATTCCATTTTTGTATGCGTCCTCGGCATCGACGTATGGCAGTGGAGCGAATGGATTTTCGGAAGGTAACGCTTGCGAAAATGCCTTAAATATTTATGCTTTTTCAAAATTAGCGTTTGACCGCTATGTACGTCAAATAATTCCCGCCGCCAAAAGTCAGATTGTTGGTTTGAAATATTTTAATGTGTATGGACCACAGGAACACCATAAAGGCAAAATGGCTTCGATTGTTTACCAGCTTTACAATCAAATTCAGGAACATGGCTTTGTAAAACTTTTTAAGGGCATTGATGGCTATGGCGATGGTGAACAAAGACGAGACTTCGTCTACGTAAAAGATGTTGTGAAGGTCAATCTCTGGTTTTGGCAGCAGGCAGGACCAAGCGGTATTTATAATTGTGGTACAGGCAGTGCGCATACGTATAATGAAACAGCACAGGCTGTGATCAATTGCTTAGAAAAAGGTTATATTGAATATGTAGACTTTCCCGAAGTACTGCGAGGTAAATACCAGAACTATACGCAAGCGGATCTCAAAAATTTATTAACAGCGGGTTATAATCAAGGCTTTTATAAATTGACCGATGCGGTTGGCGAATACTGCAAGTTATTGGATGAAGGCGGCTATTTTACGTATGGAAAATAAACCAGCTGTATTTTTTGATCGAGATGGTGTATTAAACCAAGACGTTCATTATCTCTATCGCAGCGAAGATTTTACATGGATTCCAGGGGCAATTGAAACGATTCAGTATTTTAACAAACTTGGTTATTATGTTTTTGTCATCACGAATCAGAGTGGCGTTGCCCGCGGGTATTATACGGAACAAGATGTTCAAAGACTGCATCAATGGATGAATGAGCAGCTTGCTTTGCAGCAGGCGCATATTGATGACTTTTTTTACTGCCCGCATCATAGCGATGGTATCGTACCAGTCTATACAAAGAACTGTTTTTGCCGTAAACCTCATACGGGCATGATTGAACAAGCTAAGAAAAAGTATGCCATTGATATGGAAAAATCACTTTTGGTGGGTGATAAAACATCCGATATGAAGTGTGCTGCAAATGCTGGCATTTTAGGAATTCAGTTTACTGGTACCAATTTATACGAAATATTAAAAAATACCATATAAAATAATATTTTAGGTGGATATATAATGAAATTTGACAAGATACTGGTTTTAAATCAAAATATGATAGGCGATATTGTCCTATCTACCCCAGTACTCAAGGCACTGCGTGATAAATTTCCCCAAAGTAAAATTTCTTTTTTGATTAGCTCGGACATAGCTCCATTAATGGAAGGTCTGCCTTTTATAGATGAAGTCATCTGTTATGAAAAAGGCGATTCATTGATTCGGACGATTCGCAAAATCTGGCGTTATGATGTTGCTTTATGTCTTGACTTCAAGTATCGTAGTGCAGTTTTGCCATTCTTTGCCGCAATTCCGGTGCGAGCTGGTCTGGCACATAAACGAAAGCTATTTCTTTCTCACTTTATTGCTCGTAATGATCAAGAATCAGAAGAAACCTATGAACCGCAAAATATGGCCAATACCATTGAACGTACCATCGGGCTGAAATTGGCTATCGATCCAAACACTTTGTATGTAGCACCAGCCGGTGCCTTTGAAATCAAGAAAGTCGATGAATTATTAACAGGATGGAATGTAAAAAAAATAAAAATAGCGATTGCGCCTTGGGCATCGAATGATTCGAAAAGCTGGGGCTTCGACAAATATTGTAAACTTATGGAATTATTAAGTAAACATTACATGGTTGATTTTGTAATTTTTGGAATGGCAAGCGATAAAGTAAAAGGTGAATTTAAAGAAGCGAATATTTATGATTTGCGAGGAAAAACGACTCTAGCTGAAATGACAGAAGCTTTAAGACGTGTTGATTTATTTATTGGCGGTTGTAGTGCGCCGTTGCATATTGCCGCGGCTATTGGAGTACCATCTGTTGCTTTGTATGGAGCAACTTCACCTAAACATTGGGCACCTAGAGTAAACGTAAGTGTACATTATGATTATCAAATGTGTTCACCTTGTGACCAATATGGCTGTACTTGCAATGGACAATATACTTGTATGAAAAAAATTATGGTTGATGAAGTTTATGTGAAAGTGGAAGAGTTAATTCATACTATAAAAAATCAAGGAGATTTGGTGGTATTAACATGAAAATCTTAGTCCATTCTTTAGTGAATTTGGGGGATGTTCTTTTATCAACAAGTGCAATTGCTCTTTTAAAAAAATTTTATCCAGATGCAAATGTGACCATGATGATACGTCCGGATGTAAGGGCAATCATCGAAAATAACCCTATAATAGATAATGTTTTGATCTTTGATTATAAAAGCAAAAAAAATTCCTTGAAAAGCATGTGGGATTTTGCGAATGAAATCAAAAAACAAAAATTTGATATGAGTATTTCTCTTGATCGCAAGCTCCGTCCAGCCATGCTTACCTGGCTCGCGAGAATTCCTGTTCGTGTAGGTCCAAGTGTGGTTTTTGATGATATTCCCAGCAAAGTGACATTGTTTTATACAAACGTTGTCCCGATCAAGCATGATCTGAAGAATACGCTGCAGGCAGAAACATACCAAGAGATTATTCGTGGGTTTACAGGAAAAAAGGGAAACGAACGCCCTGTCATGGCAAAAATCTCACAGAAACATCAAGAAAAAGCGGAAGAACTTATTCGTAAATTACCAATCGGAAAAAAGAAAATAGCACTTTGTGTTAAAGGAACGTTTCCCCTTAAAACATGGCCGAAAGAATATTTTAAACAAGTGGTAGAGATGCTTGATAAAGAGTATGCGGCAAGTTTTTTTATTATTGGAGCTCCAACGGATAAGAGTTATGCGAATGAAGTTATTAAAGAAATAAATGTGCCCATTGCAAATTTTTGCAATGAAACAACCTTGGTGGATTTAGCTGCCTTATTGCAAAAGGTAGATTTATTTATAACGGTGGATACGGGAGCCACACATATTGCAGCAACAATAGGTGTGCCGATGGTGGTAATATATGGTTGTACTTCACCGAATCGTTGGCATCCAATCAATGAAAATGCACGAGTCTTGACTACAAACGAAGAGTGTTGTCCGTGTCATAAAAAACCACATGAGTGTGTAAAACCAGCTTGTCTTTGGAATATTACACCCGAGATGGTTTTTGAAAAATGTCATGAATTTATGGCAAATTAAATTTGTCCGGTTGTAAGCCGTTTACGTAATTATTGTGTTATATTATACGGAGAATAGAGGTTATCTTACATGAAGATATCGGGATATATTATTACAAAAAATAATGAAAAATCATTAGGTTGGGCTTTGGAAAGTGTTTATAAATATTTAGATGAAATTGTTATTGTAGATAGTGGATCAATCGATAATACCATCGAAATTGCTCAACAATATAATGCTAAAATTTATTTTAATGAATTTGTTGATTTTTCAGCACAAAGGAACTTTGCGATTAGTAAATGTACAGGGGACTGGGTTTTTACGATGGATGCGGATGAAGTAATGGGCGAAAATTTTCCGCTGGCACTAAAATATTTGAACATAAAAAAATATAGAGCATTGCTTTTTCCGCGCTATAATATGATTCATTTAGATCCTTGCATTCACATAAAAACACAATATCATTATTCTGACTGGCAAGTAAGGCTCTTTGTAAATGATGGGAAATGTTATTATGAAAATCCGGTTCATCACCAATTGCGTGAATGCAAACCACGATTAAAAGTCCCCAATGTTAATATATTCCATATGCATTGGCTCATGCATGATTTTGAAGAGCGAAAAAAACGTTCGGATTATTATGCTACGTTTGGCGAAGAATCTGGGTTTTTAAAGTACTATTTGTATGAAAAATATCCACATACTTTACTAAAAGGGATTGAAAAGCTTACTCCTACTATTTTGGAACTATTAAAAAAAGAATTAAAGCCCGTGGAATATCACTATAAGGTGAATTTTCAAGAACAGATAAAACATGGGATTGCAATAAATTTGAAAACAAAGTTAACGAAGCTTCGTTATAAAATTGGATTATAGAATGGTAAAATGAAAAGCTACCAGCTGAGTGTAATTGTGAAATTTTTGCAATACGATAAGGATACATCTTAGGCAGTACCTTACTATATTTGCCGAAACACAAACAATGAGGAGAATGAAAATTGAAATTTTTAAAAAAATTAGCAATCGAGTTTGGTTATGCACCTAAAATTATGGCTACTACATCGGATCGTGCTATTACCTATTATGATTGGGGTTATAGTACAGAAGCAGGTGCAGATTCCGAATGGTTTACTTCTTTTATACATAAAAATTTTCCTGATTTGAACAGTACATTAAATTTTTATGGTGTATACGGCAAAGGTAAGTTTGTTCAACGACAAATTGAAGGGCATAAAATATTTTTTAGTGTGGAGAATCTTGATCGTAAATTTACCGGATGGAATTGGAAATTTGGCGATTATGCGCTGCCCTATGTTGATTTGGCAATGGGGTTTGGTGAAATCGACAACGAAAAATATCTTCGCTTTCCCTTATGGATAAAATATGTATTTTCACCTACCTCAAATCAGCAGGGAATTGTGGAAAGCGTGCATTGTCTGAATACAACTCGTTATCCAAAAACAAAAGAATGTGCGCTCATTGCCGGACATGATAAACATGGTACACGCAGCATGGTTTATGAAGGTCTGAAAGATCTTTTAACCATTGATAGTGCAGGGCACTGGCAAAATAATACAACGGAATTATGGGATATCTATAATAATGATAAGCTGGCATATTTGCGCAATTTTAAATTCAATATTTGTCCAGAAAATGTAAATACAAATTTGTATGTTACAGAGAAAATTTTTGAAGCTTTTGCGGCGGATGCAATTCCTATTTATTATGGCTCCGATAATCAACCCGAACCTGGGATCATTAACCCCGAGGCTGTAATTTTTTGGAATTCCAAAGGTGATAATGCAAAAGCACGGGATTTGATCACAAAACTTAAAACGGATGAGCTTTTTTATCAGGATTTTATCGCGCAGCCTAAATTACTTTCTGGAGCTGCCGATTATGTTTATGATCGATATAAAAAGTTGGAAGATAGAATCAAGAATTTGCTTAAATAATTATAAAGGCGGAGGATACATCTGCCTATTTGGTCAGTGGCAAGGTTGCCGAATTTTCTAAAAGAGGGATAGACGTAAGATGAAAAATATAGTTACAATAGGGAAAATGATTTATGATACAGACAATCCGCGTGAGCAGCGCCGTTTTTTTGTATTTGTAATTAGGAGCATAAAACATTATAAAGCAATGCAGGAGCTTATACGATTTTTTTATGCAACACCATTAAAAAAAGAACTTATTACAGCAACACCGTTTTTTATTGAACAGGTAACTAGGCAGCTTCTTTATAAGAATTCTACATTCAATGAACGTAAGTTGTTAATCTATCAAAATATAAATTTTTTGATAGAAACGTTTTCGGCGCAAAGTTTGCAGCATATTTATATGGATGGGCAGGGCGTTGAACTTTGGCAGGAAATTTATCAAGAGAAAAAACTATCTTTGCAACTAAAATTTGAAGGTGGACAAAAAAAAGAAGGTACAATGTCCATTATTTTAAAATGGGAGAAGGTCCATCTTTATCAAATGATATTTTGGCTGGCAGAAGATAAGGTATCCGATCAATATGCACTTTATATTGGTGCGATGCAGGGACCAAATGTCGATCATGCAAATGAGATAATTAAAGGACTGACGAAGCGGTTTTTTGGGTATAGAACGAAAAATCTTATTCTTTATGCAACGCGGGCTTTTGCCAGAGCAATTGGTATTAGTGCCATTTATGCAGTGACCAATGAAGGGTATTATGCGAACAATCATGTTCGTGTAGACCGTAAGCTGAAAACTTCTTTCAGCGATTTTTGGGCAGAAGCGGGTGGAATACCGTGCGAAGACCAGCGATTTTATGAGCTGCCCCTTACTGAATATAGAAAAACGATTGAAGAAGTCAAATCACATAAACGTGCGCAATACAGAAACCGTTTTGCAATTTTAGATGAAATTGATAGAACAATTGAACTTACTGTGAAACAGATAATAAAATAAAAAAATATCATGCAAAATAAAATTCTTTTTAAATAGTGATTGCATATCGAAAATCAAACTTATTTATAACGTAAGATAACCCATTTATGGTATAGTAAATCATAGAAATGTAAATGGAGGCTTAAGGTTTGTTTAAGATATTTTTTATGGATATGCAACAAGATATACAGCTGTTTTTATTGCCACCGCTATTATGTGCTGCGTTCCGAGCAATTTTTATTTGGCTATATAGCCCTTATCAGAGTCTGCGCGGGCAGGAAAAGAAACTCTACCATTGTTTCCGTTATGGGTTTTGGTGGGGCATGGATTTTAATGCATATCTCTTTTTGATTCCTTTAATCATTGTAACAATTCCGGGCATGTTTTTTTCACAATGGCTTGCTCATGGTGATTTGATTCGGATTGTTTTGTTGGATGTTTATTTGACGGTGTTATATTTTGCTTTTGTGGGGAAATTAATTTTTTATTCTCACTATCATGATATTTATAATGAAATTTTATGGTTAGGTAAAAAAGCTGAAAAACGTAATCTGATTGATATATTTTTCCACCAACATCATGGTGCTTGGATTTTGGCAGGCTATATTCTTTATCTAGGCTTTTGTACATGGTTGGGGTATGTGTTTTTAGATTTGCCCAATCTTCCGTATCCGCACTTATCAAGGATAAGCCGTGATGTTTTTAACATACTGGTTATTCTTGTCCTAGGAATTGGCTTCTATTTTGTTCGCTATGGAGGATCCTTATCTCATTCCAATAAACCAGAGTGGGACACGATTCCGAGTCTTGTGAAAAAAGATATCTTTTTTGCTCGTGCTACGGTGGATGATTTGATTGCTTTGAAGCAAGTGTGGAAACATCCTCTGCAAGAATCTCTGGTTGCTACAGATGAAGAAATTGATGCCGCGGTTGACCATATTATACCGGAACCAATGCAGCCGAAATGGCGAGAGCTGCAAAACCCTATTTACGCTTTTAAAAGAACAGCGGGCGGGGCAAAAATTAAAAAGCCACAACATATTTTTTTCGTTGTCGGAGAAAGCTATTCGCAGTTGCCATTTGATGAAATTTATTCTGCTTTGCATATCGTTGATGGCGGTAAGCAGTTTCGTAAAGATCCCCATACGGTTACTCTAAATACGTTTCTTTCAGCGGGAATTATATCCAGACCATCTATTGTGAGTCTTATGACGGGAATCTTTGATGCGCGTTTAGAACTCAATGAGAGAGAAGAATTTTGGCAGGGAACATTGCCGACATCCTTACCTTTACAGCTCAAAAAGTTAGGTTATGAGACAACCTATTGGTATGGCGGAAATGTCACGTATGGAAATTTCAACCAATTTGCTCCAGCGAATGGGTTTGACCATGTGATGACAGCGACGGACTTTTGTCCACTAAATGCACCAAAAACATGGGTTGGCGTATACGATCATATTTTTTTGGAAACAGCGGCAAAAAAGATTAAGCAAATCGATACGGATCAGCCGATGTTTCATTTTATTTATACGACTTCCAATCATGGTCCGTATAAAATGGATCTAAAAAAATTGGGTTATGATACGGAACAGGTTATGCCCAAAGCACCAGAATCGATCAAAAAGAGTCGTAAAGCACAAAAATCTCTGGGAACACATTGGTATTCCGATCAGGCACTTTCTCATTTTATTGAAGATATGAAAAAGACCTATCCAGATAGTTTGATTATTGTCACAGGCGATCATTCACATCTGCCCGCAGAGCTAAACAAAACGTCATTACTACAGCGATCTGAGTATACATTTAGAGAACAATTTTGTACTTCTTTTATGATGTATCATCAAGATATAAATCAAGACATCTTGGCAGGCAATACAATTGGTGGGCATATGAATATTATGCCTACGATAATGGAGCTCATTGCACCGAAAGACTTTGCCTATTATTCGTTATTTCCGTCGTTGCTGGAACCGATTGATCAAGTGATTACGCCATATCATTGGCTCACCCCGAAGGCAATTGGAGCTTATGGAACTAGTTTCTACCAACCACTTAGCAGCACAGTGGGTGAAATTGAAACTTTGATGAGTGATAACCGTTTTGAGCAACAAGCCGATGACTGGTGTTCTTTGACGAGTTGGCTTGTAAGACATCCAGATAGGTTGGAACAAAAATCAAAAATAATGAAAAATTATCATAAAATTTAATTACATGAAACAGAATAGGACTGTGGACCTATTCTGTTTCATACATATCTTTGGTATATTTAAAGAAGATATGGGTCAGATGGGACTATTTATTAGGATAAGTAAGTTGTTTGAGTGAAAACCACAAAGGATTGTGGAAATAACAAGGGAATGTGCTGAACTATATAACTACATGATAAAAGTTTTGGCTGTTATTGTGCTTAGGGTATACGTATAGACATTTTGCTGTTGGGCAAGTGTACGTATACCTTTTTTGTTTCTCGTTTTTTCCCTTTTTATAAACCGCAGCAGCAATATCTGAAATTCAAAGTAGAATAAAAGGATTTTGTATTATACTGAGATAAAGTTTGTGCATAAGCATGCATAATATGTGTGTTTGAAATAGAAATATGTATAGAAATGATATAATTTCGAAGAAACTGGAATTATACCCAGAAAACTCATGTATCATAGAATTGAAATATGTTATAATACAAGGTATATTTATAATAAAATAAAATGAGATGGGAGTGTTTAATATAATTAAACGTTCTGTATTAGCAGCCTTACTTGCGTTGGTATTCGCCGTGGCGAATTTTTCGTGTGCCTATGCTGCCCAAGAAGAAAAGCCTGTAGAAATTGTAGCGAGTAATCAATTTAAAATTGCTCAATTAGGAGCGGGACAATTAACGGATGAATATAGATTGTCTAAATATGATGTAATCAATATCATGATTGTTGGATTTTCCAATACGTTTGGTGTTAGTAACAGTGAGAATAGTGTGGGTATATCGTCAACATCATCTGCCACTACGACTGAAACACTGGGCGCAAATGATATTATGATAGGACCGGATGGCTATGCCCAGCTTCCTTATGCTGGAATGGTGAAGCTGGCTGGACTTACCGTAAAAGAAGCAACGGATGTTTTATCACAAAAACTGAGTGAATATATAAAAATCCCCAGCATGTCAGTGATGATTAAACGTTATGGACCAAGAAAAGTCTATGTTATGGGCGAAGTAAAAAAACCGGGAATTCAAGAACTTACGGTGGATTCAATGAATGTGTTTGCTGCTGTTTCAGCAGCTGAAGGTGTAGCTACGCATGGTCGATCAAAACATATTCAGGTTTTACGAAGTATTGGTGATACCATGTATTACAAAGAAGTAAATATAGATGCCTTTATCAAAAAGCATGATTTGAGTCAGAATCTTGCCTTACAAGATGGCGATATTGTTTATGTTCCTACTTCAAATAAGATTGATATTACAGAAGATATTTTACCATTAGTAAGTCTATATGGTGTATATCATAATTTGACGAATTAACTACTAAAAGAAAACAAGGAGAGTTTAACTTTTATGGATAAAGAAGAATCAATCGACTTGCGGGAGCTTATGCAAATCGTTATCCGACATAAAAAAATCATGTGTCTTATAATGGCTGTATGTACAGCAGCTGCGATGATTACGGCATTTTTTATATTGCCAAAAACTTATGAATCGACAACTTTAGTGCGGGCGAAATCTGGCGATAAATTGAATTTGTCATCGGCAGCCAGTGCCATGGCTCTGTTAGGCGTGGGGGGGGCGGCAGCGTCTCCAACGATGGTTTATACAGAATTAATGAAAAGCCGTGCGGTGCTTGATCCGATTATCGAGCAGCTTGATTTACCGATAGATAAAAAAGAAAAAATGACGGCAACCGATTTCGCGAAGCGTAATCTTACAATTACCAATATGAAAGGTACAGATTTGATTGAAATTGCTGCCAAGGGAAAATCACCGGAAGAAGCACAACAGATTTCCCAAGGCGTAGTGGATGGGTTTTTGAATTTGATGACCCAGATGAATCAGAATCAGCAATCCCTTATGGCGAAGTTTTTATCAGGACGGATTGATGTGGCGCGTGGGGATTTGGATCAGGCAACGCAGCAGTTAGATGCTTTTGGACAGGATAAGAAGGTTTATGTACCGGAAGAACAAGCAAAAGCAGAAATCGAAAAAATGTCGGCCTATGATAAAATGTATAGTGAACTCAAGGTAAAAGGCGATAGCGCAAATGCAAAAATGCAAAGTTCGATTTCACAGCTAGGCCAGCAGAATTCTGCATTAAAAGAATTTAATGTAGCAGATAATGCTACGATCCAAAAGATTCGTGATAGCATCGTTGATAAACAGGTGAAGCTTGTAGAACTTCAGCAACGCTATACGGATAAACATCCGGACGTAATTGCCAAACAACAGGAAATAGCGGAGTTGAATAATCAGCTAAATAAGGAAGTTTCCAGTTATGTTGATGCCGGAACAGTAACAATGAATCCGGTTCAAGCCGGGCTTATTAAAGACAAAGTAACCGCAGAAGAAGATATGGCCGTTAGTCAGGCGAGTTTAGTCGCAATTCAAGCGATGCAGGATAAAGCAGAAGCCGATATCAGCAAGTTGTCTTCCGACAGTATGCAATATATCAAGCTCCAACGTGATGCAAAAGTGAAACAGGAGATTTATGTAAGTTTGATACAGAGTTATGAAACAGCGCGTGTACAGGAAGCAATGAATAGTATGGACATTCAGATTGTTGATGCAGCGGATTTACCTAAATTGCCAAGTGGTCCTCGTAAAACTTTGATTACAGCCATTGGTATGATTATCGGAATTATGATTTCAATTGGTTATACATTTGTACTGTATAATAAAAAACAGTAAGGCAGTGTATATTATGTTAGTTATAGTTTTAGGTTTATGAAATATATAAGTGAGGAGAGCTTGTTATGGAGTCCAGTATAAAAGAGGCAGAGGAAAAGAAACATATCGTATTTTCTCGGTTTAAATATTATACATCCTCTTTATTGCTTGTAGTAGTGGATTATGTTGCGATCTTTTCTTCCGTTTATTTTGCTGGTTATGCGCGTGATGGTTTGATGAATTTTTTTTGTGGGATATATTATCCACCTTTGATTTTGAATGTTTTTTTTGTGTATGGAATTATCCCTTGTATGTTCTTGTTTTTTATTGCGTATACGGAACTTTACACAAAAAGACTTCCTATTTGGGAGTACGTTGGCAGGGTTTTTAAGGTTTGCTTATATGTAAATGTTTTGATTCTGATTTTTACGTATTTTATTGGAAAGGCAGAAAGCATTTCACGCCTTTTTTTAATTTTACTGTGGATGGGAAGCTTTATTAATCTTTGTTTATTTCGCTATATATCAAAAAAAGTTATGCTGAATTTGGGGCTTTGGCAGATTCCAATTTTAATTATTGGTGCTGGAAAAACTGCGGAAATTCTGGCGGATACTTTTGAAAATGAGCCAGGAATTGGTTATAAAATCATTGGCTTGATAGAAGATCATTCTAATGAACGCATTCTTACACAGAAATATCCAGCTCTCGGAGGGTTTAATGATATTGAAAAAATAATCGAAGAAACGGAAGTCCAAGATGTGATACTCGCAACGCCTGGTGCTAGTAGAAAAGAATTGGTGCAATTGATTTATCGTATCCAACCGCGTGTTCGAAACTTAACGATCGTTCCAGATTTATTTGGCATTCCCATGAGTAATGTATCCGTGGATAGTTTTTATAATCAAAAAACAGTAGTATTACACTTGCGTAATAATCTCGCACGTAGACGAAATCGTGTTTTGAAGCGTGTGTTTGATTTTACGGCAAGTTTATTAGGGACTATTCTTATTGCACCTATTTTAATAGTCATAGCTTTATTGATTTATAAGTCTTCCCCGGGACCAATTATTTTTTCACATATGAGAATTGGCACGAATGGCAAAGTATTTCCATGCTATAAATTTCGTTCTATGGTAAATAATTCACAAGAAATGCTGAAAAAATATCTAGAAGAAAATGTTGAGGCTCGTGCAGAATGGAATCGTGATTTCAAACTAAAAGATGATCCTCGTGTCACAAAAATAGGTGCATTTCTAAGGAAGACAAGTCTTGACGAATTACCGCAACTTTTTAATGTTATTAAGGGTGAGATGAGTTTAGTTGGTCCACGACCAATTATTGATAAGGAAATTGAAAAATATGGTGACTATATTCATGATTATTATCTCGTATCACCGGGCATGACGGGATATTGGCAGATTAGTGGGCGTAGTGATGTTGATTATGACGAACGAGTAGGCATGGATTCATGGTATGTACGGAATTGGTCTTTTTGGCAGGATATTGTAATTTTAATGAAGACAATTAAAGTTGTCTTTGGGAAAAAAGGAGCTTATTAAGGAGACCTTTATGATATGAAATTAAAAGAAAAATTTTAAGATACTGAAGATAAAATCGTTATAATGATGAGTGATCAATAGATTCATAAGTAAAGTTTTAACATATTATCTAAAATGATGGATATGAAATAATAATAGATCTTCGAAAGCAAGTAATTGGAGAGAGCCTCGTTTTCCTCAATCGGCATTTTAGTATGGTAAGCTTTGTAGAAAACAACTTGTTGGGCAATTTTGTAAAGGTTTTTTGAAGTGACGCATATTTGCTTATTTAGGCACTTGGCTTAGAAACAGTGGCTTTGATACCTTAATTACCGATATTTGGATATTGTTTAAGTTTAAAAGATGAAAAATAGCTTTACGTAAGTGATATAAAATTCATTCAAAATGGTGTAGAAAAACTTATTATATTAAGGATGATTTAGCTTATGGGAAAACAAACAATTGTTGTTTCTGGTGTAAATTTGACTTCAGGTGGAATATTATCTATTTTACGTGATTGTTTGGGATATTTAAGTGCATTGGCAACGGATTATGAGATTATTGTATTGGTGAATAACAAAAAGTTAGTGGAGGATATATCGCAAAAATTTAGTGTTATAGAATACCCATTAGCCAAAAAAAGTTGGCTGTTGCGTTGCTTTTATGAATATGTGTATTTTTATTTTTTATCTAAAAAAATAAAACCGTACTTATGGTTGTCTTTGCATGATATAACACCAAATGTAAAAACAGAAAAAATGGCAGTATATTGTCATAATCCTTCGCCATTTTATCACGTAAAAAAAGAAAAGTTATTTTTAGATAAAAAATTTACCCTCTTTACATGGTTATATAAATATTTATACAAAATTAATATTCGAAAAAATAATTATGTAATCGTACAACAACAATGGATGAGAGAGGCTTTTAAAAAAATGTATGGAATTAGCAATATTGTTGTTGCTAATCCTAAATTAGATAAAAATTTGGTAAAAAAAGGAAATAAACTAATCAATACATTTATTTATCCGACATTTCCACGAGTTTTTAAAAATATTGAAGTTATTGGGGAAGCTTTAAAAAAAATTGATAATATTGGTATTAATGTGTTAGTTACAATAGACGGAACAGAAAATGTGTATGCTAAAAAAATAGTGCAACAATACCAACATTTGAAAAGCATTAATTTTATTGGATTGCAGACCCGTGATAAAGTGTTTGAGTATTATGGTGCAGTGGAAGGTTTAATTTTCTCATCTAACTTGGAAACCTGGGGATTGCCGATGTCTGAATTTGCAGAGACGAAAAAGCCAATTTTCGCAGCTGATTTGCCATATGCAAAAGAAACTTTAGCAGGATACAATGATGTGAAGTTTTTTAACGCTGATGATAGTCAAAAACTGGCTGATTTATTAAAAGATTTTGTTCAAAAAAAACATTATATGTCAAAAGCTGCATACGTTGCGTATGATCAACCATACGCTGAAAATTGGGGAGGATTATTTCGAATTTTGTTGAAATGAATTGGTTAAGCTGTAATATAGTTAAACCTGATTATGTAGTATCATAAAAGAAGATTTAGGGTGAAAAAATGAGAAATATCCAAATTATTATTCCAACATATAATGCGGGAGCATGTTTAGAACGATTATTTGAATCAATTCAGAAACAAGAAAATGTTATATGTGATACATTGATAATTGATTCTGAATCGATTGATTCAACGCTAGATATAGCAAAAAAATATAAAGTAATGATTAAAAAAATCAGAAAAGAAGAGTTTAATCATGGAAAAACAAGGGAAATGGGCGTGGAAATGTGCAATAAAGCAGAAATTGTTGTTTTTTTAACACAAGATGCTATTTTGTCAGACGAACATGCGATTGCAGAAATTAGTAATATATTTGCAAATCCTAAGATTGGATGTGCATATGGTCGTCAGTTACCACATGCACATGCGAGTATTCTAGCGGCACATGCAAGGTTATTTAATTATTCGGCAGTCAGTAGAATTAAATCTATAGAAGATATACCTGAATTAGGCATTAAAACGGCATTTATTTCTAATTCTTTTGCAGCTTATCGAAAAAAAATATTGATGGATGTTGGAGGTTTCCCGGAAAATACTATTTTGAGTGAAGATACTTATGTGGCAGCTAAAATGCTTTTAAATGGTTGGAAAGTGGCATATTGTGCAGAAGCAAAAGTTTATCATTCACATAATTATACAATGGTGCAAGAGTTTAAGAGATATTTTGACATTGGAGTATTTCATAGTAGGGAACCTTGGATTAGAAGAGAATTTGGGCAGGCGGAGGGTGAGGGGCGACGTTTTGTACTTTCAGAATTAAGGTATGTTTTGAAACATAATGTGTTTTTATTGCCGTCTATGATAATTCGATCGGGCTTGAAGTTTTTAGGATATAGATTTGGAATAAAAGAACGATTTTTGTTTAATAAATTAAAAATGAACTTAAGTATGTATAGTAGGTACTGGAAATGAGGTGGGAAGATGTTAATGTATATTTTTCTTTTTTTACTTAGTTCTTTTTTAGCTCTATTAGATGTTAGTAAAATATCAAAAAGTAAAAAAATCAGTATGGGACTGTTTTTTTCTTTTGTTTTACTATTTTTATCAGGAATTAGATGGGAAACAGGAACTGATTGGAGTCTTTATTTTGGCTTCTTTGATCAGAATGACAGTTTTAGAGATTTTATTACAAATGATGCAAATAATCAGGGAATTGAATTTGGCTATGGAATTTTGAATTTTATTATAAAAAATTTGTTTAATGATTATAATGTGGGTTTGTTTATCATTGCATTTCTTATTATGGGTATAAAGTTTCGATGGATATATAAATATTCAATGTTTCCAATGGTTGCTTTATTTATCAGTTTTACAACTTATTTGGGAGATGTTTTTTTTGTTAGACAAACTTTAGCAATTGCTATTACGCTGATTGGCTTTGATTTTATCATAAAAAAGAAAAAATATATGTTTTTATTAATGGTTGCGTTGGCAGGGACAATCCATACATCAGCAATTATATTTTTTCCTGCCTATTGGATTTATCATATGAATATTTCAAATAAAAAACTTATCGGTGTAGCTACATGTGCACTCGTTTTTGATGTTTGTGGTATTGGAACATTTATTTTAAAGGAATTCATGAGTATATTTTCAGCGGATGATGGGAAAGTTTTTCAAAAACTATATGCCTATTATTTATTGGGGGAACAGGACGAAAATTTTGGGCAGGCAGTTGATGGTACAACAAGAATGTTTTTGGCGTATATCAGGAGATTAGTATTTTTACCATTTTTCTTTTACTTTTTTAAAAAGTTATCGGCACAAGATCCATATTATGAAGGTTGTTTAAAACTGGTTGTATTTGGACATGCAATGTTTTTTCTTACATCCATTATTAGTATTGATTTTGCGGGACGTCTATCTTTATATTATTATGTATATGAAATTTTACTAATTTCTTCCTTTATGAATTTAGGTGATAAACTTTCATCAAAAATGGGTATATTTTTCGTGATATTTATGTATTCAATGGCGAAATATTTTTATTTACTTTATTCATTAGGTGAATATTACATTCCTTTTCATACATTGTTTTATTTTTACTAAAGTTTTTAGAAATTGAGTTAGGATGGTAATTAAATGCAAAAAATATTGATCATTACTCCACAAGTGATTATACCTCCGATAGATGGTGGGGGAAAGTGTATACATAGTCATGTAGATATGTTTTCAATATCAAATAGTGTTAGTATTGTTATGGGAAATAGTGATGATAGAAATCAGGACATGGTTTTAAGTCAACAATATTTGAGGAAATGTAAAGAGGTTATTATTTTTTCTCGTATTAATAAAAAAATCAAAAAGAGTGGATGGCTTTTTAAAGGGTTAGAAGGATTGAAATGGTTTTTATCAGGAAAACCAAGGCAAGCTCAAACAATAGAGTCAAATGAAAATAAAAATTTAGTTACAGAGTATGCGATAAAAAATAAAATTGATACTATATATTTAGAAACACCATATGCAGCAGAATTGATTAATATTGAAAGAATAAAAAAAAATGGCATTAAACTTATTACAATTGAACATAACGTAGAATTTCTATTTTTAAAAGATTGTTTAGCTAAGTTTGGAAAATTTGCATGGTTAGAACTAAGACGAGCAAAACAATATGAGCAATATATAGTGAACCATTCTGATCTTGTTATAGGAATATCTCCATTAGATGTAACGATTTTAAAAAATGAATTTAATATAGAAAATATAAGATATGTACCCACTTATTTGGAAAAGAAAAATGTTTTCTGGCGCAATAATGAATCCAATTATATTATATTTTCAGGAACATTATCATTCTACCCTAATTATCATGGAATAAAATGGTTTTTGAAAAATGTATTTATAAAATATGCAGATCAATACCCTAATATTTGCCTAAAAATAACGGGTAGGGTGGATCGAAAGATTCAAGAAGAATTTTCTAAATATTTAAATGTAGAATTTACTGGTTTTTTGTCTAACAAAGACTTGGAAAAGATGTTTGTGAATGCACTTTTTTCGGTGGTTCCTATAATTAAAGGATCAGGAATAAAAATGAAATTATTAGAGGCATTATCATACGGAATTCCAACAATTACGACCGTCCATGGGGCACAAGGGGTTCCTTACGAAGGGAATATACCATATTTGATAGGGGCAAATGAAATGGACTTTTTGAGCCATATGATTGCTTTAACAAAAAATAAAAATGTTAGAAAAAACTTAGGAAATTCAGGAAAGATTTTTTTTGAAAAAATATATGCATCAGAAGAAAACATAAATACTTGGACAAAATGTTTGGAGAAGAAGAAATCATTGTATACTTAAATTGTAGTGATATAGTGACGTTATAAAATATAGAATTAATAGATTTTTCAGGGAGTTGCTTATCACTTTTTCCTTAGTGTTAAAGTTTACTATTTAAATCACCCTGAGAACTATTGTAATAGGAGGATACTGCTAATGGTTGAATTTACAAGCTACCAAAAACTTTGTCTATTACAAAAATAAAGAAAAGGTTAGCTTCGAAGACTGCAAAATTAAAGAGATATTATGGGGATTTTTGATTGACGTATATATTTTTTATTTTAAAGAAAACTGTAATGTTTTGCAAATGATATTGATGGAGATACTAATATGAATAAAGAGACTATTGTAGATATTGTTTTTTCGATATATGATTTTAATGGAGATTATACTAGACATACGGGAACGACATTGATGTCAATATTATATAATACGAAAGCTGATATTAGAGTGAATATATTACATGATCAAACGCTTACCGAGATCAACAGGCAAAACCTTTGTGAAATATGCACTGATTTTCATACAAAAATAAGATTTTATAATATTAAAATTTCAGAGGGGATACGTAGTTGTAATGCAATAAAAGCATTTTCGATAGGTACATTATTTAGGCTTTATATAGCAGAGCTTATCAATGATATACCTAAAATTATATATATGGATTCTGATGTGATTTGTAATATGGATATTCAAAAATTATGGGATGAGGATATAAAATCGTTTGCATTAGGGGCAGTTATTGATTCAGGAGTGTATGAAAAAAATAATAAAAGCTTTGAGTTAGAATTTTATAGAAAACGTGGAATATTGAAAAACATATATTTTAATGCTGGTATATTAATTCTTAATTTAGATAAAATTAGAAAGCAATATGATTTATTACAACAAGGAATGGATTTTCTCCTGAAATATCCAGAAGCACCTTATTTAGATCAAGATGCGTTGAATTATATTTTTCAAAACGATTGTATATTTTTAACCGATAAATATAATAAATCGGTACGATATGCTTTTGCCGATGGGACAAGTAAATATAATAATGAGGCAGAGTGGCAAAATATTTGCTGGCATTTCTATACTGCGGCAAAACCGTGGATTATTTCAAAATATCCAGTAAGTGATTTATATTGGAGATATTTTTATAAAACACCATGGGGAAAAGACATTAATAATTTTATAAAATATTATAAAAAAGTTGTTCCTTTTTTAGATGATGGGTTACAGTATCAACCTATAGGTAGAAGAAGATATTTTATTATGGCTTTCATTAAACGCTTGAGAGCGGAATTCAAGAAAAAGTACGATTTATAATATTAGCACTTATGGTATACTAAAAATAAAGTTATTTTGATGGATTCATTGATATTCAAGGGGAGAAAAAATGAAGTTAGAAAGAATAAAATATTTATGTAAAAAAATACTTGGTTTAAATAAACTTTTTGTTTATAGGCTTTTGGGAAGAAAAGTTGGATTTGATAAAACTGTATATTTTGATCCGTCTTCAAAAATTATTTTTGGGAGTAATGATAGTAAAATCATATTAGGAAAACATACTAAAATAGACAGTCATGTTGAAATTAAATTAGATATTCAAGGAAACATGATTATTGGTGATAATGTTAATATTTCGCCCTATTCATATTTTGAAGTAGGCTACAACGCGACCTTAGAGATAGGCCATGAAGCTTTTTTTAATAGACTTACCAATATTATTTGTATGGATCATATTAAAATTGGCAATCATGTTGCATTAGGAAGAAATATATCTTTTTATGACCATGACCATGTTGTGAAAGTTAACATAAAGCAAAATTGGGAACAACTTAAAAAAAAGCCAATTGAAATTGGTAATGATGTATGGATTGGTGCTAATGCAATCATTTTGCGTGGCACTAAAGTAGGAAACAATGCTGTAATTGCAGCTGGTACAATTGTTAAAGAAGATATTCCTGCAAATATAATGTATTATTGCCAGAGAAAAAAGTTTTACCGAAAAATAATAAATGAAATCGAAGATTGAAAGTTTTTTTGAATTGTGTTATGCTAAAGCATTTTTATTTTCTCTAATGGAAATAAGATCGTTGAAACAATAGAGTGTATTTAATCGGCATAGTAAAATAAATGTTGTTAATGTTTTTACTGTATAAGTTTATTTTAAAATATGCTAAAATGAACTAAAAATTTAGCAGTTAATCGATACATGATTCATGTATAAAACACGATATAACCGGGATTCCCGGTGACACATAACGAGGAAAGTCTTGTATCCGTTGAAAACAAAGGAATTAACGCAAATTGCTATCGGAAAATTCCATCGTATGTTACCAACACGTAACGTGGAAACTTTGTAGGAGTTATATGGCTTCATAGCGATATCGTTAGGCTATTCCGGGAATCAAGGATATAAGAGGAGAATGAAAATGGAAAAGATAATGGTGAGTATTTGTTGCACTGCATACAATCATGAAAATTATATTTCAGATACAATCAAAAGTTTTTTAATGCAAAAAACAGATTTCTCTTTTGAAATATTAATACATGATGATGCATCAACAGATGGAACGGCAGAAATTATTAAGGCATATGAACAAAAATATCCTACAATTATAAAACCAATCTATCAAATAGAAAACCAATATTCTAAAGGCATAGATGTAACATGTGACTATCTCTATAGTAGAGCAAAAGGTAAATATATTGCATTATGTGAAGGGGATGATTATTGGATAGATAGTAATAAACTACAAAAACAATTTAATTATATGGAGAAGCATCCAGCATGTAGCTTGTGTATACATGCTGCAGAAGTTGTTTCAGCAGCAAACAAAAAATGCATAAGTTTAGTTAGGCCTAATAATGATGATAAGTTATATGCTGTTGATGAAGTGATTGTTGGTGATGGTGGATTGTTTGCAACTAATTCAATGTTCTTTCCGACTATACTCACAGAAAAAATACCAAGTTTTTATATTGAATGTGCAGTTGGTGATTATCCATTGGTAATATATCTCGCGTTAAAGGGGGAAGTTTTTTATATGAATGAGGTAATGTCAGCTTATCGATTTATGGCATTAAATTCATGGAGTAGTAAAGTATTTAATAATATAGAAAAGCAAGTCTGCCTTAATCAAAATTTGAAAGAGATGCTATTAAAAGTCGATGCGTATTCAAATTATATTTATACAGATGTTATAAAAAATGTTATTTTAAGAAATCAATTCAATTTAATGTTGGTAACAGGGGAATTTGAAAAATTAAAAAAGGGCAAATATAAAATATTATATTTGGAATTGAATACAAAACGTAAGCTTATTATATTTTTAAAACAATACTTTCCAAGTATTGTAAATATTTTGAAGAACATAAAAAGGAAGGTCATAGATGGATTATGACATAAATAAGATAAAGGTTATCTCAGCACTTTTTTGGAAAATAATGGAACGTGGTGGAACTCAAGGAATACAATTCATGGTTCAAATAATTTTAGCACGGCTGCTTGCACCTAATGATTATGGGATGATTGCACTTATAGCAATATTTATTGCTATAGCTAATGTATTTGTACAAAATGGGTTTAATACAGCACTTATTCAAAAAAAAGATGTAAATGAAACAGATTATTCATCCGTATTTTATATAAGTTTAGCTGTTGCTACTTTACTATATATTATTCTTTTTTTTGTTGCACCATTTATAGCTGATTTTTTTGATATGCCGCAACTTAGTTATATACTTAGGGTATTGGCTATTATGTTATTTTTTGGGGCATTTAATTCAATTCAAAATGCTGTAATATCTAGGGCAATGGAATTCAAAAAACTTTTTTTTAGTAGTTTGGGGGCAATTTTATTTTCTGGAATTATAGGAATAATTTTTGCCTATAAAGGTTTTGGGGTATGGGCTTTAGTAGCACAACAATTAACAAATCAATTTGTGATTACTATCATTCTTTGGTTTACAGTAAGATGGAGACCTCAGCTCATATTTTCTTTTGCAAGAGTCAAAGGATTATTTTCGTATGGTTGGAAGCTATTGGTATCAGCATTATTAGATACTCTTTATATGAATTTACGAAGTCTAATTATTGGGAAAATATATAGTCCGGCTATGCTTGCATTTTATGACAGAGGCGAAAAATTTCCTTCATTAATAGTAATAAATATTGATGGTTCAATACAATCAGTCATGCTCCCTGTTTTATCATCTCAGCAAGACAATAAGCAAAGAGTAAAAGAAATGATGCGACGTTCAGTCGTTACGAGTTCATTCATCATATTTCCTATAATGACTGGATTAGCAGCTATCGCTGAACCGCTAGTTCAGATTTTACTAACGGATAAATGGCTTCCTTGTGTTCCGTTTTTGCAAATTATGTGTGCTTCTTATGCATTATATCCGATACATACTGCAAATTTACAGGCAATTAATGCTTTAGGATATAGTGGGATTTTTCTAAAACTAGAAATCATAAAAAAAATAGTGGGTCTTGTTATACTTGGGGTAACTTTTTTTTATGGTGTGTATGCAATAGCTATAGGTATGTTAGTTGGCGCTATTATCTGTGTTTTTATAAATGCTTATCCAAATTTAAGATTATTGAATTATGGCTATAAAGAGCAATGGAAAGATATTTTACCTTCCTTAATATTGTCTTTGATAACGGGCATTATTGTATATAGTTTTAAATGGTTTCATATGGGGAATGGGATATTAATCATACTTCAAACAGTTATTGGAAGTAGTATATATTTATTTCTAGCAAAAATATTTAAATTGGAATGTTATACATATTTGGTGACAACATTTAGAGGGATTTATCAAAGGAGAAAGTGACGTGATGCGTGTTCAAGGTGTGCAATGTATGAAAAGACATTGATAAATTCTATTGAAAATGTATTGAATTTGGGGTGAGAATTTGTATGAATAATTTAGTTATTATTGGTGTTGGGGGATTTGCCAGAGAAGTTTATTGGCATGCTCAAAATTCTATAGGGTATGGGACTGAATGGATGATAAAAGGTTTTTTGGATGGGACTATTCGATTAGCGGATGAACAATATAAATTTTTAGACGCACCATTGCTTGGGAATATTGAACAGTATGAAATTCAAGAAAATGATGTTTTTGTTTGTGCTGTTGCTAATCCCCCAATAAAGATGATGCTCACAGAAATGGTCGAGGTTCGTGGTGGTATATTTATTAATATCATTCATAATACAGCTATGGTATCTTCGCGAGCCATTCTAGCGAAGGGGATTATCCTTTGTCCCTATACAATCATAAGTTGTAATGTAACTGTCGGAAATCATGTCATGTTTAACTTGTATTCTGATGCCGGGCATGATGCTGTGATTGGAAACTATACAAGTGTAATGGGACATGTTGATATAACAGGCAATGTACAGATTGGAGAGAGGACATATTGGGGTAGTGGTTCTAGAGCTCTCCCGCATAGTAAAATTGGAAATGATAGTACAGTTGGAGCAGGCAGTGTAGTTATCAAAAAGGTGAAGGCAAATCAAACTGTTTTTGGTATACCGGCAATGCCGATTCTATGATAATCAAAGGGGAAATTAAAAAATGACAAAAGAACAATTTTTAGAAAAAATGATTGATTTATTGGATACGGAAGAAGAAGTTACAATGAATTCTGTATTGCAAAATATTGAAGAATGGGATTCATTAAGTTTTGTAAGCTTTTTAGCCATGGTGAATGTTAGTACTGGGAAAAAATTAGAACCAACGACAGTTAAAACTGCACAGACAATAGGTGATTTATTTGAATTAATAAAGGTCTAGAAATATTTTCTGATATTAAAGGTATTCATATTACTTCGAGCTAAGCCTCTATTCATTGTTCTTTACCAAATATTATTATGATAAAAGAATTGGGTTGAATAAGGTTGTTGTCTGTGAATTTAGTATTGAATTATCAGTTACGATGGGCATACATTGATTTATCGAGTACAATTTATAGTAAGGATGATAGAGATATGAGAGAAGTAACATATGATTTTTCAGGTAAAAGATTTGTTATTACAGGGGCATCTTCCGGCATGGGTCGGCAAATTGCTATAGAACTTGCCGAGGCAGGAGCCTTTATTCTGGCAATTGCTCGTGGAGAAAATAAATTGCAAGAACTGCGGGCATTATATCCAGTACAAATTAAATATGCAGTTTGTGATGTAACGAATAAGGGAGCTTTAGAAAGCAATATTCGTGATTTTGTGTGTGAAAAAGGAAAGATTCATGGGGCGGTTCATGCAGCGGGAATCAGTGATCTTACACCGATAAAAATGTATAACGAAAAAATGGCACATGAAATTATGGACACTAGTTTTTGGGCAGGTGCACATTTAATTCAAATATGCACAAAAAATAAATATAGCGAAGATGGAATGTCAAATGTTGTATTTTCTTCAGTTTGTGCTCATAGTGGTGAAAAGGGGATGTTTGCTTATGCGGGAGCAAAAGCTGCTTTGCAAATAGGTGTTAAATCAATAGCAAAAGAAATTGCTGGTAGGAATCATCGTATAAATACCATATCTCCGGGATGGGTAAATACTGGTTTGAGTGATAAAATTGGGCAAATATCCAATGTAGATGAAGTAGTTGAAAAACATTTATTGGGATCCGGGTCGATAGAAGATGTTTCTGGTGTAGTTTTATTTTTATTAAGTGATCGAGCCAGATGGATTACTGGAACAGATATTGTTGTAGATGGCGGATATTTAGCATAAATAGGGTGGTTGAAAATGAGTTTACAAGCATATATAAGTGCTCTTTCATATTATTTACCGGAAAAAACAGAAGATAATGAATTGAATCGATTAACGAAGAAAACGGGAATCTATCATAGACATATAGCGGCTGAAAATGAATGTGCGTCTGATTTAGCAATTAAGGCTGCAGAGAAACTGTTTACTAATGGTATAGATAAAGCATCTATAGATTTTATTTTGTTTTGTACACAGTCTCCCGATTATGTATTGCCGACGACTGCTTGTATCTTACAAGATAAACTTGGCTTGCCCAAAACGATTGGTGCATTAGATTTTAATCTAGGCTGTTCCGGTTATATTTATGGGATTTCTATGGCAAAAGGCTTAATTGAAACAAGGCAAGCACAAAATGTTTTGCTTCTTACAGCAGAAACATATAGTAAATATATAAATCTTCAAGATAATACGGTCCGCCCTTTGTTTGGTGATGCGGCTACAGCAACTTTGATCACAGGAAAAGAATCGAAAATTGAAGGTATAAAAGGAATAACCTTTGGTACAGATGGTAACGGTTATAATAACTTGATCGTGCCGATGGGAGCAAGCAGAATCCCTCATAGTGGAACATTACTTAAAGAAGAAAGCGATAAATATGGAAATATTAGAACGAATGCTAATCTTTATATGAATGGTGCGGCTATTAGTGATTTTGCTCTAGATGTAGTTCCGGGGACAGTAAAAGAAATTTTAAATAAATGTAAAATGAATAAAGGTGATATAGATTATTACGTTTTTCATCAGGCAAATAAATTTATGCTGAAATTTTTACAGGAAAAATGTGAGTTACTAGAGCAACCATATTGGAATGACGTTAGTAATTATGGTAATACAGTTTCAAATTCGATACCAATTGCATTGGTCGATATGATAAAGCAAAATAGAAAAAAAGTTTTAAAAAATGTTATGACAATAGGATTTGGTGTGGGGTTGTCGTGGGCTGGATGTGTATTGAATTTAGAGGAGTCTGTTTCAATTTTATAATGTGAAAGTTGCTCTATGTAAAAATGGTGTGATTTTAAGAAAGTTTTCAACTAGATTCAGATCAAATATCTCGGATATTTGGAGTGTATTCTAATAAACAACATCCAAAGTATTTACCATATAGTAAGAGCTTAAATATGTAATTAACTTTTTTAGAAAATGGTTCTGTATCTTATAGTGAGATATTTGTGGAATCAATATATATTAAAAAAATAGAGGTGCAAAGCATGAATCAACCAATTCAAGTAACTCGTTCTTCAATGCCGGATTTTGAGGAGTATACAGAGGAAATTAAAGACTTATGGGAAAGCCACTGGCTTACTAACATGGGAGCAAAACATAAACAATTAGAAGCGGACTTACTGGAGTACTTACATGCTCACAATATTACACTTTTTACGAATGGTCATCTTTCACTTGAATGTGCAATAGCAGCGTTTAAACTCACTGGAGAAGTTATAACAACACCTTTCACATTTGCATCTACAACTCATGCAATAGTGAGGAATGGATTGACTCCAGTATTTTGTGATATAAATTCTGAGGATTATACTATGGATGTGGAAAAATTAGAAAGTTTGATAACAGATAAGACTTCTGCTATTATTCCTGTTCATGTTTATGGGAATATCTGCAATGTAGAGGCGATTGAAAAAATAGCTGTGAAATATAACCTGAAGGTTATTTATGATGCGGCACATGCTTTTGGGGTAACCGTTGATGGAAAAAGTGTTTCTGATTTTGGGGATGCTTCTATGTTTAGTTTCCATGCTACGAAGGTATTTAATACCATTGAAGGTGGTGCCGTTACTTATAAAGATGGTAAACTTTCTAAAATTTTAAATGATCTAAAGAATTTTGGAATCACAGGACCGGAATCAGTTGAATATGTTGGTGGTAATGCCAAAATGAATGAATTTCAAGCAGCGATGGGGATTTGTAACTTACGTCATGTAGATGGTGAAATTAAAAAAAGAAAAGCAGTAGTTATTAGGTATAATGAACGATTGACGGGTATTAAGGGAATTAAATTATCAAAAGATCAAGCACGGGTAAAAAGTAACTATGCTTATTATCCAGTGGTATTTGATGAATATAAATTTAATCGTGATGAAATATCAGAAAAATTAAAGGAGCAAAACATTTTTGCTCGTAAATATTTTTATCCAATTACTAATAGTTTTGAATGTTACAAAGGTAGATTTGATATTACTAAAACACCTGTTGCAAAATATATAGCAGACAAGGTTCTTACTTTACCGCTTTATGCAGATCTTGATTTGGCAGATGTGGATAGAATTTGTGATATTATTTTGAATAAATAATTTTATATTATGGTATTGATAAGAAAAATCTATTTGAGGTGTTACATGCGAACATTCAAGGATATATGATATAGTATATGGAAACTCGCTGAATAATTCATGTGTGAAAATATTTAATATTTTATTTGAAGTGAGGTTATTATATGTCTAAAGTAGCATTAATAACAGGAATTACCGGTCAAGACGGATCTTATCTTGCGGAACTTTTACTAGAAAAAGGCTATGAAGTACATGGTATTAAACGTCGTTCATCCATGTTTAATACAGATCGTATTGATCATCTATATAAAGATTTGCATGAAAAAGAAGTTAAATTTTTTCTTCATCATGGGGATATGACGGATTCGACCAATTTGATTCGTATTATCCAACAGGTACAGCCAGATGAAATCTATAATTTGGCGGCTATGAGCCATGTGCAAGTTTCGTTTGATACACCAGAATATACGGCTAATGCAGATGGCCTTGGGACACTTCGTATTTTAGAAGCAATCCGTATTTTGGGACTGGAAAAGAAAACGAAATTTTATCAGGCATCCACTAGCGAATTGTACGGTCTTGTTCAGGAAACTCCACAGAAAGAAACGACACCGTTTTATCCACGCAGCCCGTATGCAGTTGCCAAGTTATATGGCTACTGGATTACAGTGAACTATCGTGAAGCTTATGGTCTTTATGCCTGCAATGGTATTTTGTTCAATCACGAATCACCACGTCGTGGAGAAACATTTGTTACACGCAAAATTACTCGTGCCGTTGCCAGAATTAAATTAGGACTGCAAGATAATTTATATCTTGGTAATTTAAGTTCAAAACGCGACTGGGGTCATGCAAAAGACTACGTAGAAGCTATGTGGCTGCTCTTGCAGCAGGATAAACCCGACGACTTTGTTATAGCTACGGGGCAAACACATGAAGTCCGTGAATTTGTTGACCTGGCGTTTAAACAGGTTGGTATTGAACTGGCTTGGCAGGGAACTGGTTTGGATGAAAAAGGGATCGATAAAGCAACTGGTAAAGTTTTAGTTGAGGTTGATCCACGTTATTTCCGTCCGACCGAAGTTGATCTTTTGCTGGGGGATGCAACTAAAGCGCAGACGAAACTTGGTTGGAAACCTAAGATTTCATTAAAAGAACTTTGTGCAATGATGGTGGAAGAAGACCTTCTTACCGCGAAAAAAGATCTTCTTTGTGAAAAGAATGGTTTTGAAGTACACCAATATAATGAATAGAAGAAGGTAATCATCTATGGAAAAAAGTGCAAAGATTTTCATTGCCGGGCATCGTGGGTTAGTTGGTTCAGCGATTGTTCGCGAACTCACGAAACAAGGATATACAAATCTGCTCTATAAATCACATAAAGATTTAGATTTGGAAAATCAACAGGCGGTTATTGATTTTTTCAAAGTGGAAAAACCAGAATATGTTATTTTGGCAGCTGCAAAAGTTGGTGGTATTGGCGCGAATTCTCAGTATCCGGCCGAGTTTATTTATCATAATATCATGATTGAGACAAATGTGATTCGTCAATCCTATGAACATAACGTGAAAAAACTTTTGTTTCTTGGCAGCTCCTGCATTTATCCTAAAATGGCGGAGCAGCCAATTAAAGAAGAAGCTTTACTGACGGGACCGTTGGAAGAAAGTAATGATGCCTATGCTTTGGCGAAAATTACGGGAATTAAGATGTGTCAGGCATTCAATAAACAATATGGAACAAACTATATTTCTGTTATGCCAACGAATTTATATGGGATTGAAGATAATTTTGATCTAGAAACCTCACATGTATTGCCAGCATTAATTCGAAAATTCCATGAAGCGAAACTGGAAAATGAACCAACGGTCACAGTATGGGGAACAGGAACCCCAGTTCGTGAATTCTTATTCGTGGATGATCTTGCGGAAGCTTGTGTGTATTTATTGAATACCTATGATGATGGTAAAATTGTCAACATTGGTACAGGTATTGGTAATACGATTCAAGAATTGGCTGAAAAAATCGGTGAAGTTGTCGGGTATCAGGGAAAAATCGTCTTTGACGCTTCCAAGCCAGACGGTACACCTGTGAAAATCAATGATGTAACGTATTTGAACAGCTTAGGCTGGAAGGCAAAAACAGACTTGATGCATGGATTAAAAAAGACCTACGAATGGTATTGTTCGGCAAAATAAAAATTTTCACTCTAAGGTGCCTAAAACGAAAAAAAGAGAAACAGCAAAAATCATTATGATTTTTGTTGTTTCTCTTTTTGTTGTTCGTCCCAAAATATAAGATCAAGGGCTGCTTTTATTTTATTTTTATATTCTTCCGTAATGGGGATTCCGTTGAATAAAAGATCAGATGCATCGAGAAATTCAACTAAATCAATCGGTTCTTTTGAGAGATTGAAATCATTACCAATAAGATAATCAACGCTTACTTCAAAAAAATTTGCTAGAATTTGCACGGTGCCAAAATCGGGTTCTCTGCGGCTTGTTTCATATTGTGCATATGTATTTCGTGAAAATCCAATTAAATCAGATAATTGTTGTTGTGTTAGATTTTTTTCTTTTCTTAACTGGACTAAACGTTTAGAAAACAATTGACTCACCACCTTGCTTACTATTATAAAGGTTGCTAAACGTAACTAAAACTATTTGTTTCTATAAGCAATAAATTTATTTATTTTATTGACATTGTTGTATTTATTATTATATAATAAATACATAAAGTTGCTTTTAGAAACAAAATAAGTTTCATAATACACTATTTAATTTATAAATAAACTAAATAGTGTACTAAATGGGTTCTGCGTGTGACTGATAGATAGACTAATTTAGGAGGCATATTATGTTTAAGAGTAGTTTGTATAAAGCTTTTAATGATTATGTTTTTGAACGAATGGATGATGTTTTAGACAGGGCTGATAAACGGGATAAAGATTGTATGCATTTTAATGAGGAATTTTATAAGATGCAAAGGCGTTTAGTGGAAATAAGCCAGCAGTTAAAAAATGAAGAGTTACGCAGTATTGCCAATAAACTTGAGCCTGTTGTTAACATGGAACGAAGCCTTTCCGTGGCGTTGGCTTACAAAGAAGGTTTACGTGATAGTTACCGTATTCAAAGAGAAGTGTTAAAATTTCTAGCTAGTCCAAGCGTTGCTGTCAAACGAAAAGCAATGGAGAAGCAATAAGAAAGTGGTAGAAAAGCGGAAAAAATAAGAGATTTATTTTTATATATTGATGGTATAATAAAGATAAATGGAGTAGAAAGAAATAAAGAGATCGTCGAGGAATTTCGTGAAAGACTGAAGATAGGGGATGAGGACATGAAACTGGATTGGAGCACTTCAAATCTTGCTGTAGAGGCAAGAAAAGAAGGTAAGTTAATAGGTCGATCAGAAGGATTAAGTTGTGCTATTGTAGCAATTGATTTATTGAAAAAAAACACGGATGTAGAGACCATAGCTAAAATGAGCGGGATGCCAATAGAAAAGATAAATGAATTGAAGAAATCGGTTTTG
>Ga0302185_10000133_pt1 | contig 59472 bp, 49 predicted proteins | sample II_Bog_E1_1_FD_200231 | JGI IMG/M metagenome (GOLD analysis project Ga0302185, IMG submission 200231) | Peat permafrost microbial communities from Stordalen Mire near Abisko, Sweden - II_Bog_E1_2 | ecosystem: Environmental > Terrestrial > Soil > Wetlands > Peat | place: Sweden: Abisko... | reverse complement strand
ATTAAATGGCTTCGAGCATCCTCTTTAAAACTAAGGCTAGCTCTCTTGCTAAAGTTGCCGCCTTACCAGTTTTTCGCCATCCTGCTGATTTACTCAACGAATACACTCTTCCCTATGACTTACAAAGAAAGCAAATTGAGGGTGAAGCATCATTAGAAGAGGGGCAGTACGTCTCGTAGAGTCACTTTAATCTTGCTAAACTAGTGGCTGGCGTACGAAAATAGTTTCGATCTAAATCTGATGCTAAGAGTCGAGATGAACTCGCAAATCAATAGTATCAAGCTTGGAACACATATCTAACTTAATCTCTTAGCTTGCCAGAGGTAGATATTGATACATTTAGGTAAAACTCAATTAAAAACAAAAACAGCAGATATATGAAGCGATGCTAACAGCAAAATAAAGAAACTAGTAGCGATTGGCATTGAGTCGCTTTATTAAATTTGGCTATGAGTATTCTCAGGCTTTTAAAGTAGACCTGCCATTGAATCCAGTTATCATTATGAAGATGGTGCACCCCTACTTTGGATATCTCAACTTAATTCCTAACTAATCAAAATATAAATATACTCCTGATCAACTGTTTAATCTGATTTAATAGTTTAGCGTAGCTAGTATGATCCGCGAGGCTGGGTGTACACTTCACTCAACGGAAATGGTCAGCTTCATCTTCTGGAAAATATTATCAGGCAGTTCAGGCAGGATTTCTTTCTAAAAATTCTTATAAATTTTGAAGGTGTTTAAATTTCGTAACTTAACTGAATAAAATCCGTTCAATACTTTTCGTTACAGTTTGAGATTATGTTAACTGCTTCCTGAAGAAAAGATGTTGCGTTTCGATGTCTTTCGGCAAATCTCAATCGACCACAATTTATGATAGCATTTAAATCCTTTATTCATATTTAGATGATATGATTTGATAGTTGTAAACAGTTTTTAAATAGTTTGAGAAATGTTTCAAATATACTATCAATAAATATTTCCCTGTTTCTATTCAAGACATTATTAGTAAGATTACGCCAATTTTCAATAAAATTTATTATGAGCAGTTTTGGACAGAGTCATTTGTTATAGCAATTAAATAAAAATTCACTGAGATATCGTTTAGTCACAGAGAACTCATAAATTTGATCATAATTAAAAAGAAAATATTATTAACAATACTTTAAAATTGCATACGCTTCAATACTTAAAAAATGGAGTCATTTGGATATTAGTGATATTTTTAAAAAAGCTCATTCCTTCTATTAATCTTGTTAAATATGCCAAAATCTTTGTTTTTTTTATATTTTTTATCGAGCATTGTTATTAATTATAATAATCGAATGCTGTGCTTGGAAAGTATGCGATTTTTATCCAAGGTCGAAGGCCTCTTCGATCGCCTAAACCCTCCAGTACACAGGAATCAATACAGGAAATGAATCTTCGAATAATAATCGATTAAAACTTTATTTTTCCTCCTCTAAAAGGAATCACTAAATAAAATCAGACATTATGGGGCAAACAATCATTTCCACCTATATAACTATCTCCCTATCTCAAAACCTATACTATTGAGTTCAATATGTTTAGAGATGAAACAAATATTGGAAAGGGCAATTCAGTTATTACTTATAATGAAAACAAAAAAGGTACTTCAAAATACATTCAGATTGCATTGATACTCTTGATACTGAAAATCAAATTACAGGTAAATTTTATTTTGAGGTGAATTGGATCAATAAAGCATAAATTGGAAAATATCTTACCTATTAAAAGTATTGCTAATCAAAATAAAAAAGCAAAGCTGAAGGAGGCAAACAAGCTGCTTTAGTAATAATGCCAAGTAAGAAAAAATATGTCCAGGAAGCTTCAGACGATGATTGTGGAGGATTTTGTTGTTGCTTTGCAGTTCGCAAAAGTAAACCAGTAATAAAACCTCCTCAGTAAATTTAGCAAATACGTCCAATATAAAAATTAGTTAAATTGGAGGAAATTAAATTAAATGTACCACCACAAGGATTGAATACTTTTTAAAGATTTAAAAACATACCATATATTTACTTCGAAGAGGAGTTGCAATAAGGCAGAAAGGGTCTATCTATGTAAGAGCCAAGGCATCTCATATACTACAGCAAATCGTTTGTAAAAGGAAGATGAATGAATGGTGATTTAACTTATTGTTAGTTATGAATTTTAATTAAAATTAATGAAATTATTTAAAGTAAAACAAACAAATGTAGTTAATTTTTTGAGATATTCTTGTGATTTGAACTTGATCATTATTTTATTAATAGATATGACAGATCGTTATTAAAGTGGTCAAAATAGTCGCCCAAAATCTGCTCTCAATTTTAGGTACTCTCAGCATCAAAATATGAGGCTTAATGATAATGAATCTCTCAATACTATTCATAGTGATATCCACAAAACATTTTGCAGCGAAAATAAATTATTCAAATAAATAAAACATTTAACTTCAAAAGGAAACAATCGTAACCAAAATCGTATTAATCGCCTTTGCGTTCAATTCAGTATCTGTCCAAATCCTAACAGGCAAAAGAAAATCTCTGATAAAGTGGATGTAGAATTTATTGCAAAAAAATTTGTGAAGAATAAAAGTAGATAAAAACAAAAGCAATAAGAAAGAGAATTTTTGAGAAAATCAGTTGGAGCCATTTCAAGGAGATATATGCGCTAAGAACCAGAATAATTTTTTAAATTCGATAGATAGGCCCTGAGGGCAATGGAATAAAAAGATAAACAGGGCAGGGAAAAGAGCAAGAGAAAAGACCATCCATACTTGCTACTTTATGAAAAGTTACAAGCCGAAGTGATAGATAATCTCAATAACAAAAACACTCTTGAACTGGGAGAGGCAGCGTCCTATCCCTCTCTTCAGGAGCCCGACGAATGGTAAAAGCAGCACAAGCACATCAAATAAATTTCGGGATTAATGCGAACCATTCGGACATAAAGTATAAAGCGTCGATAAAGAAATATTTACAGCTAAAATATGGATAACTTTTATATTACTTGATGATATTATAATCGTTAAATTTATGTTAGCACAGCTAAACAAAAGTTCCAAAAAAGTGAGTAGACTAAAAAAATATAATAGCAAGAATAAAGGGAGCGGCTTTTAATTTCTTCTCAGATCCTTGGAAAGAGATAAGGAAAACCAAGTACCAAATATGCTCACTGCACATCCTGCGCAACTTACTCATTCGTTATTTATCAATCCCATGATGACTGCACCTGTTCATTCCTTCACTCTTAATAATCAATACTCAACTAATAATACTGATCACTTTATTATGTAAAATGTGAAGATTTTGGACCGATCAGATGCAAGTATATCTGACCAAAATAAGTCAATCTTTTCAAAGAAATAAGTTAAAAAAAGAAATAACAGCATTAAACATCGAGATGAATCACAATTTGAAAGAAGGTATAGCAATAAGCTTAATAGTAGCAAAAGTAAAATTTACAATAAAAATTAAGTGGACTAATTTTTTTACAAGATGAAACAGTATCTGACCCTAACAGATGAATTTATTAGTGAAGCCAAATAATGTAAATCAAAAAAAAAGGCCAAGTTAATAGCACAATAACTAATATCGCTTATAACTAACTTGGAAACATAATAATACTACAAGCAAAATAATTCTATTAAAACCACATCATTCAATGCATAAGGAATTGATAATTTGAGCAAAGGATAAGCCTAGTATATGAAAATAATTAATCATCTAGAGGGAGAAAAGGATAAATTAAACAATCTCATTTCTCAGCATGAAATGGCCAATATTAAAATGTATATTAAATTGAATGAGGACTAATCAGAAGAAATATAACAGTGTAAAAAGCAGCTCGCTTTTCTATTTGAAAAATATAAAAAATTATAAGGATTTATTGGCAATGACAAAAAAAGAATAATTTAGATGGTTAAGTAAAAATAAAAACTCTCCAAGCACTGCCAAGAATTGACAGACCAAAACAGCTAAATGCTTCTTTTGATATAAAAATATCAAGATGCTCTTTCCAAGCAAAATGATTTTAAAAAATAATCAACTATTTAATCAGTTAATAGCTCGGCGGATAAAAGCATAAATTATATTGACCCATCCAAAATTAGGGGATAATTCAAGGGGCCAGTTGGCAATAATAATTCTGTTTTTTCAAAAGGAGAGTTAAAAATCTAATCTCTCAATATCTCTTAAAATTAGCGGAATAATTCTTTTAAAAATGTGCTTGATTCCTCAATTGCTACAAAAAATACGACGAGAATAGTCAGAAATAACGAGGGTAAAATGGGTATAAATTTAAATGCTCTTTTATAAAACATGACACAGTGCAGTATCACCAAACTGAAAGAAGATCCAAAAAAATGGGGCAATTTATTTTTAGAATGCAAGCAAATCTTAGTGAAAATGAAGAATGCCATAGAAGAGCAAAATCAAGAGTTATAGATCTGTATTAAAAATATATAAGATTATAAAGACAAAGAATTGAAGAAAGATCAGCTGATTAAAAATTTGTAAATGAAAATAGCTTCTGCAAATGAAAGATTGATAGAAAAACAAAATTAGAAATGTATGGTAAAATAGAAAAATAGCATAATTATTCAAAATAAAGCTGGAAAAAAAGTAAGTGAGAATGGTGGCAAATAAATAGTCAATAAGGAGAGAGAAAAAATAATAGTTGAGAAGAGCACCATCAAAAATACTGTTGATTAGTATAGAATCATAGCTATGCAAGCTTTAGCTCTAGAAGAAATGCTAAATAATGGTAAAATTAAATGATTTTTTATTAAAATTTGCCCTATCACATTATTCAGTAAGCTCAATTATTGATAAAATTAAAATTAATTCATAAAGTTTAAGGATAAATAGGAATAATAAGTAATTTGAAAATAAATTTGCTCTTCTCTTTTAGCTAAATCATCAAATTTTACTAATAATTGTTAATAATACATTATTTATTAATGACTCATATTCTTTTTAATCATTTTCCTATAATAATTTGTCTTCAATTAAAGTCTATAAGCTATATCAAAGAGTAATTGACCTCAAGAGACTATTTTGAAAGTGAAACTCTATTACTGTATTTTTAAATTACGATTTAATTTTGAAATATTATAATTTATATTGGCATTTCTACATGAACAACTGTTTATCAATGAAAACTCTCAAACTATCTGGTTACCACCTATGTACAAAACTGGATACTGATTCTCTTCATACAACAATATCCTCAAAATCACTGGGGATGACTTAAAGCCGAATCAGATCTGATGCAAATTTCTTAGAATTAGAAGTGGAAAATATTGTTCAATAATACAACAATAGTCCGTTTTTCCGACTTAAATTTACCTATTTTCTATAAAAATAAAAGAAGCATTTCAGAAATTCTTTATTTTAAGAAGATAACTCAATGTTCTATGGCAATTAAAGAACAGTGACTTATTATTAAAAAATGAAAAAGGAGAAAAAGGCTGATTTAAAAAAGCTACGCCAAGTAGTTTAGGCGTTAGGAATAGATCTGACTGTCGCTTGAATGATTAAATTTTGTTTAATCTATTAAAATTCTTCTTTGAAATAAATATATTTAAATTGAAAATTGAAGCAAAAGAAAAAAGAAATATGATTGCTTTCTTGTTAAATCAGAGATATTGATTAAAATAAATCTAAAACCCTAAAAATATAAATTACGTATGAAATTTACTTCATAGGATATCTTAAAATACCGTTACTGAAGATCAATTAAATTCCTTTTTCAGAAGATCTCTATGATTACCAAAAGTTAATTTTGAAAGTATTTATACATGATAAGTACATCTATCCAATAATTTATATTTATTTTACAAATTTTGGTATGGAATTTTATGATTATAAATGGTTGATAAAATTGTATTCTATATATATGACAATTTTAAAAAATACTAAAATTGTAATTTAAATTTATTAAAAGAATAGTTCTCAAAGTTTGATAGACTTTAGTGGCTCCTTCTGTTTTTATTTATCTTATATACAACCATTATATATATTTACAATTGTTATTTTTAATTCTATCAAATTCACATTTTATCAAATTGGTGATATATTTTCCAAGCTGATAATAAAATACATTTTATAATAAGTTCATTTTTAACAATCATGCGAATTCATTTATGAGATGATACAACATTTTTTGAAGCATCTTCTTTCTTAATGCATTTTTTATGTTTTGGGTAATAAGGAATTAATTATTTCAATGAGTTTACTTGATCGCTTTCTTGATACAAAAATTCCATAGAGCTGCGTAAGCTTGGTTGGAGTATGCTTTTATCCTTTTCAAAAAGCCACATTACAATTCCCCAGCAGATAGCTGCCAAAAGATAATAACCGTAGCCTTTTTAAATAAAATCGAGTTTGAAAGTTTGGAATTTCCCTAATTATTTGTAGAAGAAAGAAAGTAATCCTACAACAATTCTACTCAACAAATAAAGAACAATTTGATGATTAACTCCTGTTTTCTTTCCAAAAATAATAGCTCCAAAAAGAAAACCCGATAAAAGATGATTTATAGAATGAATTTTAGTGAAGTGATTGAGTAGTTTATAGCCTAATTTGTAGAATAACACGAACAAACCTAAATTTTTGCCGTGTTAGATTGCCATAGATAAAATATTCTTTAAGAGAGATGGAAGTTGGTGAATTGAAATATCTCTGAAAAGTAAAGCCATCACGAGAGTGTGGACGAAGCGAACTTTGCTTCCGTATTATAACCCATTTCTGAGGCCTTTGAGAAGAGCATTAATTTATTATTGGAGTTGGGGCATTTGAGAGTTCTATATAACGATGATGATGTCACACCGTTTTTAAAAGGAAATAAAGCATAAAGTATTTGATATTTATGAATAGCGATAATAATTGACGGTAAGAAATGATAAAAATAAAATGGTTCTACGATTGGATGATATATCATTTCTTAATCAATTTAATCAATTATTAAAAGATGATTGGTAATTAAAGGGCGTCATTTAGGTAGTCTAATTAATTCTTGAAAAAATATCAATTTATATTTTAATTTCAGTTATTTTTAGGGGATTAGGATTAGGATTAGGATTAGGATAAGAATAAAAATATATAATTAATCTTAACTGATATTTTAATAGGAAGTTATTTCTTCTTTCGCATTAATTTTTTAGATCTTAAAATGATAAATTGAAATAACTCACTGTGAATTGATATACACAAATGAGAATGAGAATAAATAATTTGGTCAGCTACGCTGTGATCACAATGTGCTATCCTTTACTGTATTATTCTTGGGTGACTCATATAAAAAACAGCTGGGTATAAATCGCATATAGCAGATTTAAAATGATATTGTTCACAATCATATGGATATCCTGTTTCCAGAAAAGGGTAGATATGATTCCAAATTCAATTCGCTTTAGCTAGATGATGAGTTTAAAGACTCGAGAATCCTCAAGGGATGCCTTTCTTGATTTACATACTGATAAGCGGATTGTACAATATAAATTAAATAAATAAACAATAATTCATTGCTTTTATTATGAGATTTTTGTTTTTAATTCTTCGATTATGAATTTTAAAAATTAATTCAATGAATAGTCCTAATATTATATTTTATATTCATCAATAAAAGAGTTTGATAGAATGATATACATTTTACTCATCAATTAATTATCGATCAAATACCTCAAACAAAATCACAAAATTTAAGATTTTTCCTTAAATTTGTCAAATCAAAATTATAATAATATTTATACTCATGTTGTTGTTTAAGGTATTACTCCCTTTCTTGCAAACAAGAAAAATAATAATAATTTGATAAAATATGTATTTGAAGATAATGAATAAACCTTCAGAATCAATACATTCTTGTTTTTAATCAAACCGTATACAGAAAAAGCTATATAATTCTGTTTTATATTTTAAACTTTAGAAATTACCCAATATTAAAGAGATGAATGCTGACCAAAGTTAAAGTCCAGTTGCCAACTTCATTCAAAAAAGCTTTTAAATCTTAGAAAAAAGGTAGTACGAGTCCATCATTCACTGGATGACCAATGGACGCGAGTTTGCTATCAAAGAGATTGATGAGTTTCAAGCTCAAATTCTCCCTAAATTTTTTAGACATCGAAATATCAATAGTTTCATAAGGCAGTTAAACATGTATGGATTTCATAAATCTCGTAAAGACCCCAGCAAGAATATTTTTAGTCATCCCTTCTTTCTAAGAGGGCAACCATAAATTCTTCACTTAGTAAAGCGGAAAATTAAAATTGACTAAAAAGGTGATGACGATGAAATTAAAATTGTGATGAATTCTCCTCTATGCAAAAATGCGATAAGTGAAAATATTTAATCTCAATAAATACTATCTAAATATTCATTGACTTCAGCCGCAAAACTTAAAGACAATAAACCTTAAAAAATAGAAAAAGATGTCGTTCCAACTAAAACATAAACTGGAAGTATTGGTAGCCTAGCCTTTATGTCATTAAAATCATTTGGTTTGGCTATCTAAATAAGTCCTTTCAAAGGATTAATGGAAAAAAGTTGTGTGATGGATAGTAATCCGTAAATGTACCTTAAAATGCGGGAAAATGCCAGCGTATGTCAAGGAGAAGAGATACAACAACGGGATGATGATATAGTTAGTATAGCTGATGAGATTGAAGAATAAAGGCGAGTATTTAAAAACAGAAAGAGCGGAGTATGCATTTTACAGACATGTAATTTGCTATAAGATTTTGAATTCCAATGAATACATCAATCATGATATTTAATGAGCTATGTATTTTACTGCTGCGATAAAATAAACAACTATTTAAGATTATCATTGACGAAATCAAAGATTCAGATTAATTTACTAGTTTTTTATTTCTAGCACTATAATAATGAATAGTTATACGATATGAGACAGGATTTAAGTTTTATCCTTTTCAAAATTGATTGATGTTTTATATAAGAGATATATTCGTAATTCTGACAATAATTAATAAATCAAACTCATCTTTTTAAGTTTGTCGCCTCGCAAACAACAACAACTCGAGTAATTGTCTAAGTGATTACTAAAATGGGGGGAAATGTGGTTGTATCATACTTGTTATAAATATAAATTTCATTTGTCAGTAACATAACTTATTTCAACAACAAATGAACAATCCCCTGAAGTAAAGTTTTCAAGATGAGCATGGATTTAGTTCCGCCTCTTTAAGTAATTGCGGATTTGAACTATGCTATAAGGCTAAATTACCTCGATAGCTTTATGGTATACGACCTTCTGGCAAAAAATCGTGTCTCTATGATTCAATTATACTGGGGCTTAACAATATCAAATAGGTATATCAGATGATAGAGGAATCGGGCAAAGCTATGAATTGGAGATTAACTCAAATCATAATTTGTGATGGTTTTGACACATGTTCAAAGGCCAGTTGGGAAACTGTGAAAAAAACTTACAGTGAAATCAAAAATAGACTGAAGGTATACGAATTTAAAACAATTTTCATTGCCTATAACGTCACTCTTTAATAATATCACAAAATGGTCTTTTTAAGTGATTTAGATCCAGCAAATGTATGGATATATCCATCGTCGTTTTATCATAATTAATATGATGAGCTAAACCTTGGTAAATTAATGAAAAGAATAAGAAAAGATATTGGCCTACTCTTCAAACAAAATTTAGAAAGCAGAATGTTTCTACCAAAAATAGAAATTTAAGAAGTCAATTAAAATCCTTACGGAATTGCTGAAAAAAAATTTAGTTACGGAGTGTTATTTAACATCAGCGGTCGTACTGAATTGGGAGGAGAAATATGGAACAGTATATGCAATAACTATAACAATTTTATTCGATATTTGGGAGATAGAGATATCGTAGGAGGCATTATATATACAGAAGAGCCTCGATACTTTAGTGATGGATAATTTATTCTTCAAAAAAAAAAAAAGTCAATTGTTGATACAAAAAAACAGGAACAATTCCCCTTAGTTCTGCCTCCTCCTCCTCATTCTTCTTCTTCTTCTCATCCTCATCCTCATCCTCATCCTCATCCTCATCCTTCTCCTCCTCTTCCGCTCCCTAAACCCACCATTTATATTCAGCCCGTCGCCGTTCCTGTCGTTCCTGTACTAAAACCATTTCCAATAAACCCATCTCATCAAGACTCAATGCAGACATAACTTTTATCTGACATATAAGGTCGGTGGTATTCAATGAATGAAAATAGAAGTCGATCATCAAAATGTTGTTTAGTCTTGATAATTTTGCTAACAATAGCTTTTGTTGGAGGAATGGCATTTCTTGTGATTTTATGACTATTAATTTAAAGACTATTAATTAAAAGACTGTTAATTTAAAAATAATATTAATTAAAATTATGTAGTTTATGGATTTATCGATAATGGATCATTGCTGTTTGCATTCGGGCTTTTCTTAAGTTTTTGTCTCCTTTTTAGCCTTTCCGTCTTTTCCTTTAGATTTGGATTTGGACTTTGACTTTGAATCTTTTTTGTGAGACTTCTTTTTATGTCCCTCTTCCTCTTATTCGCTGTCTTATTCTTCTCCTTCTTAACCGTCAATATCTTCATCCCCTTAATGCTCAATACCCAAATAATATTCCAAGCTATAGGGAAGTACTTCATCAACCAAAACTCCTCCAACTTCAAAGTCTTGCTCTAATTCTTCTCTTAATTTCATCTCTTCCTCAGAGGCTTCAAGGGGATTGGGATTAGCATTTGATACATCAATTGAGGCGAAGAAATTGAAAAATGATTTTGCTTTAACTGTCTTCGTTACCACCCTTTGTTGTCCTGTTTTTTTGTTTTTTTGTTTCTTCTTGACTTCTTTCAGGGTAAGATTTTTACTGACCCATTAAATAGGAGAGGATTAGGATTTGACAGGGGCATTGTTTTGAAGATAAAACTTTTTGGTAAGTTCTTTATTTTTGATAATTTAGTTTTCGCGAATGCCAAAGATAATAGTGAAGTTGTCAGTTCCTTCTTCGTCCACCACATGAATATTTTCAATTGCTTTGAGTAAAGGTTCATCATCCTTGCCAATAGTTTCCTTAATTATGCCTGATCCATTGAGCACCTTGCTCCAATAACCATCTATTCTTCTTGGTTAAAGGTGTTCGTTGACTTGTTTGGTTTCTTCCTCAGTCAAATATTTGTTGAGTTCCTTGAGCTCACCTTCATTGATGCCTTTTTTTCCAGAAACGAGATCAGAAACCTATGTGTTGTGAAAATTACACTGTTGAGGACAGGTTCATCAAGCTTGAGGTATTTCTTTTCAACCTATCTGATGGCTGCCTGCATGTCTTCTTAAATCTTCTTGATGTGCTTGTATCTTTTGTAAATAGCAATTGCCTTGACTTTTTCAGGTAAAGGCAGTTCTTTGATGGTCTTTTAGACTTCCTTGAGAGTAACTTCTCCTTGTTTCTGCATAAAAGATGAACTACCAAGAAATCGAACATTTCAACAAATTAATATAATATGCAAATTGCCTTCAAAAGCAAATAACACATATTTTTTATATTTGAAAGTTCACCTGTTTCAATCAATGCAAGTCTTGCTATTGATAGAAATTGTCTAAAAATGAATAATCATTAGTTTTAAATGAAAATAAATTTAAAATGGATTTGAATGAAAGAAAAATATAATCAATGCTAGTTTAGTGTTTATTCCATGTAAACGTTGTATCTTAATTTTCTACTTCCTCTTTCCTCGCGCATATTTCTCTCAATGGAAAGGCAACTGTCACCTTCTGACAGTTCATCTCTGTTCTTTTTAGTTTAAGCCTGTTAGTTTACAGCTTTTAATGGCTTTTCATTATTGAGTGTTCCTTTCCCAACATTTATCTTTACGTTGATATTTTCAAACACCTTTTGTTTTGGGATTTATTTTTTTATAAAAATTGCATCAGCTTTTTGCTATAGTTGTTCAGACATTCGATAATTTCGAACAGGTTCCTATTTTAAATTTTTGTCTTTAGAGTTTACTCTCAATTTTGAAGCTTTATTTACAGGGGAGAAAGGATTATTGCATCTTGTTTGTTGTATCCTTTGAGTTTTTTCCGGGAGATAGATTGATTAAGGTTGATATGATTAAACTCTTTGATGAGTAGGTCTCTAAGGTCTTGGCTATAATTTAATGATAAGGGTTTAGCCCTTTTGATGTGACATTATTGGATTTTGGCTGGTGGGAATAAAACTAATCATTTTGGGTTGAGAAGGATTATTCTTGCGAACAGTGATCATTTTTTGATCTGCATCGTTAGCTTGATAATTTTTTAGATCTTTTTACTTTGATGAAACTATTATTGTATTGTTGGCATAAGCAGCTACATTTAGTGGTCTAAAAGCACTCTCGTTTTATCCATTAGCGGCAAGCTGGCTTACCTTTAAAGAATTTCGTGGTGTATTATTTGTTGTCTTCTTATATTCTATTGAGTTCCTCGGAGAATTCGGAATAGTAGTGGTGTTTCGTTCTATTGAATTTCTTGGCGATTTTTTCATTTTTAGTCGGCATATCTTATCTTTATAAGCCTGCTCAGCTTATTCCTCACTGTTATGAGAATATAATTTCGGTGTCATTTGATTGTTTGGTGCTACTTTTTGGATTTGATTCTGAATCATTTTATGATTACTCTCATCATTGCCTCAAGTTGGTGCTTAAGAAACTAGTTTTCTCTTCTGAGATTTTGAATTGTAGCCGATTAGGATGAAGGTGATGATATTTGAGCGTAGGGTATACCTGGTGGGTAAGTTTGAATTTTTGGAGATTGAAAGAATTGTGCCATTTCTATAATTTCAATAAATGAATATACATTTTGTTCTTTCTTTTAAAATATTTATATCACACAATCTTGTCTGTTCAATTTTATTTTGAATTTTGGATTTATTAAAAGAAACAACATTTTGTGGTGTTAGTAAGTAAAATTATCTAAAATTCATTTAAAACATTAGAGCTAATTCTATTTTTAAGCATGGGCTATGACAATTTTGATTGTTACTATTCGAATGTAAAACATGTTATAATTGCATCTAAATATTTGAGCTTACTTATATAATGAATGCTTTCTAAACAGTGTCATACATAGTTATCTGCAATTATAATTGCAATATATTTATCACTGATGTCCAGCCTTGTAATTGTATATTAATCCAGAATCGACTAGGACGCTATAAAGCAACATAATAATCGCAATTTCGAGTTCATTTCTATCTTAGAAACATACCTTATGATCTCAATGTAAAACCAGATGCTTTTATATAAAATATTTTTAAACAAATCGCCGCATTCTGTCAAGTGGCCATCATACAGATTTGTAGTTCCATCAAGAGTCAAGTTGATATCTCAGTGGCATTGATAAATGATCATATTGCTTGCCAATTCATAGAGAGTACAAAAAAAATATGCCTATCTGGATAAAATGGTAACCTGTTAGAAATTGAACCTCGAATAAGTGATGCTTTTCGGAGGTAACTTTAAATTTAAACAGCTATTATCTTAACTGGAAGAATAAAATCAGGAAAAGGAGTGAGGGAGAAGAGAGTAGAGACATCAAAAGACCATCTAGAGATTCTTAGGAGTTTAACGATTACAGGAAAAAATATCGCACAAACAATAATGAAGACTATAAGAGAAGATAAATGGAAAATTGTTTGCGTACAAAATATCTGTGGATCTTCAGTATTCCCCTCGAATTTAAATAACGCTAGATTTGTGCCATTCTTTCATAGCAAAATATAAGCATTAAAAATTATAGCTGGAGGAGCCGATAGGATATGTAATTTTTAGAAGTGGAACTGTATTAGCCGCAACCAGTAAAATAAATATAAAATCTTGACATTAAAATTGATAAATATCCATTGCTCGTAATGTCTCGACCTCAGTAGCTGCCAATACACCAAGTTTTAATGGATTACGAAGTGGAGCTAAACTTTGATAAAGAAATTGACTAATTTGAGCTCATAAGTTTTGTGACTGCAGCTTAAGGAGTGCTTTGCATGATTAAAGATTAATTTTATGGCGCGAGAAAGTATGTGGTGGTTTTTAACACTATACTAAAGGCCAGCAGATTGGCAGAACAAGCTTAAAAGCGATTCAAATACTGCCATATTACTAAACCTCGCTACATTGTGCGTTTAGGCCGCCTATAAAAAAGTTTTACTTTTACTCAAACCATTTAGCATTTGCAAATGTACAGAGAGTAGTATGAAGTTCGAAAAGAAATTAACTGACTGAATTGATTGAGTTTATCATTATTGGATATTTCAGTGCGATTGATGATCGAATAATGTTAATTTGGTAAAATTTACAAAAGATGAGATTAAGTGAAGTATATAAACATATCAATTTTTCACTTGACTCGCTAATTTTTATACAACCACATGCTTTCGGGATTTTGTCATGCGTTTTGACATGGGTCCCAAACTTAGTTAGGCCACAAAACTTTTAAAATACTCGTAAAACTCATCGAAGCGATTAACTTGGCAACCACTTTCCAGCATCTATCTGCTTAATAAAGAAATCTGATTGATTGCTTATCGTCTCAGAAAGGATTGAGCTGCTATTATGGCTTCATTTTGATATTTGTTGTAAATTGGTATAAATTAGGCATATTCCTCTGTTAGTTTTTTAAATTATATGGAAATTTTACAAGATTATAGCACCCCAAAGACTATATGCAATGATCTCTTGTTAAAATTATGAGTTCTTTTGAATGCGGTCCAAAGTTGCTTGACCAGTTACCCATCAACACTCTTTTCGATGTTGTTTTCATCAAGGGTGATATATTTTTTGATGGTTGTGATGAGATGTTTCTGGAAATTATGGAAGATAGATTTTTGTCTTCCCATTGTGGTTGTTTCAGGCTGAGGGAATGATTCTAGCTGATATTCTAATGTTTCAGTTTTAGAGTGTTCCTTGACCATTGAAATTTAGAGAATTTAGTTTTGGTGGTGAATAAACACCTATTCATTTAAAAATTGACCAATTGGATCACGATTGTTTGAGATAATAAGCTTTGGTTGGTCCTGTGAACAGGGCTATTACTTTTACAAGAAAATATCAATGCAATCAGATATTTGACTCATCGTTGATAATCTTCAATTATTATAAAAATTAAGGGTTGCTACTCAGCTTAAATAACTTTTAAACAAGCTCAACTATTTTCAGCTTGTCTACAGATCGACTGAAGAATACTTTTGATTCCATTACTTTGCTTTCATAATTAAAAAAACATTTGCCGAACTATTTCTTGCCATCTACTCATCAGAATTCCTATTTTTATATGTACAAATTACTCCATTCTTGCAGAATAACAAAGGCATAGCTCGTTGTACAATTTTTATTAAACATAACCATTTTTTTTTCATTTTTTAAAATATTTAAAAGGGTCATCCGATTTTTTTTTTCTAAAAGCTAATTATATCAGTTTGTAAAAAAATAAAGAGTTATGGTCATTGCTCAGTCTCTATGTTTTGTAGATGCTGACAATAGAGTTAAAATAGCTCAATTTATTCCATTTTTTACATAAAACTTTAAAATGGAGGTTTTCACTAAGATTCAGATTCTCATTGTCCAATCTCTGTAAAGGGAGGTAAAAGATTGATTGAATAATAAGTTATATGGATGAATCTGCAATATACTTGCCAAGGGTATTTTGGTATCTCGAAAAAATGATGAGCGACTATTTAAGCAAGGCGTAAAATTTAAAGGATTTATATAAAAAGGTATTTGGTTGATTGATGAAAGATAATAACTTAATGAATAAATTGCAATTTTGTGGACAAGCTTAAATTTTGAGATATTTCATCATTAAACTTTTAAAGTTAATGTTAACACTTTTAATGCAATATGATATAGAATAATTGTGCTGAGTTTTTATTGCTTTAAACCATTTCAACCATTCACAAGATAAATTTTCTTATCATTACAGAAGTCTATGCTATAAATTTATCTTGCATTTAGTGGTTATAACATCAGAATGTAGCCTTCAACTGAATAAAAGCAACACTACTTGCGATAACAAATTCTTTAATCTAATTTTGATCCAGAAGAGTTTGTGAACTTCTTAAGGAACGACCTTCAAATGAATTAGCTGGACGTCGAGCATCTGAGCATGAAAGTTTTGTAAGAAATTGTCCTTAAATTTAAGCAATACAAATACTATAAAAATTAGCCTTAACAGCATTCAGCCATATTTGTTCCTCCTATCAAGAAACCCAAAGTGTATTATGTATCTCATAAATTATTCAGGATAAAAAAGAAGGAGTTTATGATTATGAGTTTTAGTAAATTTGCCCATGCATTCACGCAGACAGCTTTGACAAGGATTTAGAAGTACTAATTCCAACCTTTGAAGTCAAACAAAAGGAAAGTGCATTTTTTTCTTTGGGAAACAAGACATAAATATGGTACAATATCAAGACTAATTTAACACAACATCCCGTGAAGAGATTACAATAGCATTTTGATTGGTTGTCTTGCACAGTGGTCAGACTATTTGCTCTTCAAGCTGTACTTTTTTTTATATGGAGATACCTTAGCTGATACCCGTTTCTAAATAGTACGAAGGTAACACTGAGAAGAGAAGAAAATAATTATAAAGCTACATGCAAATTTTGGCATCACGAGAAGAACTAAAGAAGTCTAATTTATTCTTTGAATTCCTGACTGTGTCTGCAGAAAAAATGTAAAAACTCAAGAAAAGTTGTGACTCTATGGGCTTTGCAAAAGGTGTTCAAAGCATTAAAAATGAATCAGGAAATGTTGTAGTTTCGATAACTAATAAGTTACGTGATTATGTGCAAAACAGCAACATATATAACCGTAAAATTCATCCAATTCACGAATCAATCACTGCAAGCATCGAGAAAGTGACCTAAATTTTAAATACAGCTTTCCTGTAGCTGAACAAAATTGTGGACTGGTTTGCTGAGATGCATGAATATTACAATGAACTAACAAATAAATTTCCAGATGAAAAGATCAACTAGCAAAACTAAGTTTTAATTAACATTAACAATCTCTTTAACGTTCTTTCTAATAACATATGCACAACGTCCAAGATCATGCATACAAACTTAAGTTAATTTTATAAAATTTCTCTAAATTACGATAAAAGTATTTCGAAGTTATATCGAAATCTTGTCTAAACTGAGAGGGAATATGTAAATGCAAAGATTCATTTGACCAGAAAAAAATAGAGATTGTATCCTGATGTTTGCAAGTGGGAAGTAGATTAAAAATTGCTTTAGAATCGCAGGCTCAATAAATAGGAAGCATTTTCACTGATGCTGCCAAAATAAAGTCAGCAAGAGCAAGACCAAAGATTGTGGCTCGGTTATCTCCACACCAATTATAGGTATGACTGTTATTACTTAGAAATTAATTCCATAAATACATAAAATTCTAAGTCAAACGATATGTACACATTTTTTGCAGTTTTACCTCAGACATTTTATTGAGTAATAAAACCTATGTTGAGTAGTTAACCAAATTCATCGAAGAATCAAAAAAGGTTGTGACATCTTGATGCATTATATTTTAGAGTTCATGTCAATTTTAATATTTTAGTCCTTAACGATAGGCCATAATTTATAAATTATAAATAATTATAATGGGAAATAATAGCTTGTCTCCGCATGACTACGATATTGCCATTAAATTTGATATGCAAGATTGGGTAAAAGAAGCTGTTTACCCTAAATATTAATTGTGGAAGCATAAGCAAACTCTTGAGTAAGTGTAAGTTTACTCTCTGTCAGAAGTTCCATCAATTGCAGATATGAATATCTATTAATTCAGATCTAAAACTTCAGACATCGTCAAGATTTATAAGATCAACTTAGACGAAGATAATAGCGTATGCACCACATGCCATCCACAACTTTTAGTCTAACATATTCCCTTTAGACTCTATAATGTCAATTATTTGAATATAAATGAAGCACTTACAGTGTTGTGCGCAGTTCTAAGAGCCTATCATCTCATGAATGACTTCTGTGGGACTGCGTAACCAAACTAATAGCTGATTGGATTTAATCAACAAGGAAAGCCTAAAATTTGGCTCAATAAATAATTTAATTTAAATAATCTGCCAACGGCAAACTCCTTAAATTAATCTGCTGTTGAATCAGATAAATATATTAAAAACTCTATTCCAAGGATTATAAAGAAGATATATGAAATGGTTGAGCAAAGAAGTGCCTTTAAATTGCTTCCACTTTTTATCCGACCGCTATTTTTCAGAAATTGTAAAAGCTACAAGTCTGCCTTAGGTTTTTTATAATAGTATTCGCTAAAAAATAATATTAATTTGAATCAAAGTCTTGGAATAGACCGCTTGATATAAGGGAATGATCGTGAGAAAAGAAAGATGAGTCGATATTAAGTTTATTAAGTTCCTCCACCTGTTAGGTATATTCAAAATGCTATTCTTTTTAATACTAAAGGATTTTAATCAAGATAAAGAGATTAGCTCAAGAGAATTGCCAGTTAGTCTCATCTCAAAAGAAAATCTATCAGTTATGTGCCTTATCAGGCCAGCATAGACCAAAAATATGTAAATTATCCTGCTCATAACATATAGACTTATAAAATAATTGTGCCTCAAAAAAGTCAAATCCCCAAGATTAATTTTATTCAAAATAATTAGGTTTGCAAAACATTCATTGAGCCCAGCCCGAGGAATTCATTTAATAAAAATTATTCATCTTGGCCAAGCTTTATTCCCCTTATTTTAAGTGATGAAAAGAACGTTATTTCAGGAAAATAAACATCGGCGTAAATGTCAATGAAATAGTCAAATTTGTCTTAAAAGCAGTAAAAAATATAAAATATAAATTTTGAACCTATTAAAGAGAGCAATATTGCTGTTGCATAACACAGTACTCCTTCATAATAATCCTAGTAACAATCACCTCGATTTTGTAATAGTGATAGCGAAGAAAAAGGTATTGATAGTGATTAATAAAAAGATGTTAATAGCTAATTTATCGACAGCAAAAATAAAGAGGGATAGGAATAAGATTAAAACTAAGATCTTATAGGAGCTTCTCCTTATTTCAACATTTCTCCATCTTTGACTAACAACTGTGAAAAGTTTCATCAGTTTATATCATATACTCCTAGCGAAGAGAAGATACCCACGGAAAAACAAATACCGAGCGACCACTTAGTCACATTCAAAAAAGTATAATTTCGTTAAGATTTTATTGAAGCCTAAGAAGAGATTCCTTCTTCATAAAACTCATGCAAAAGACAATGGATTGAGATTCCTCCTCACCCTGAATTCACATCGGTTGAGTCCAGATTAGAAGTAGTCAGAAAATAAAGTATAGTGATACAATAAGAAGATTTGAAGAAGTAAATATACAAGATGCATGACAAATCAATTGAAAGATATATTCGCTACAAATACAACCTCAATCAATAAGAACAGAGTCAAGATAGTCAAGTTGAAAGGTAGCAATAATAGTAGGATGTTATTGACATCAACTATCTTTAAAAAAAATTGGATAGTAACAATATTTCCAGTCGTCTCTATCAGTAAATCAATAACTCATAGGATGATGAATACATAAATAAGCTGGACGAAGAACTGCAGAATTTTACGATAAAAAAAGCCAATTAAACTGCAAAAAGATCAGTTAATTTTATTGAATAGTAAAAGTAGTAACCTATTACGCATCGAATTAATAGAATAAAAAGCTGCAATATGGATGATTTTGCAAAAAAGTATGAAAAATATGCTCTTAAAAAAACAATAAATAAATCACACGAATCCAGCAAATGGGAATACTCTACAGGCGAAGGCCTGTATCAAAACAAAAGCAGCAGACAAATTATATAAAATTAAAGTGATAAAAAGATGAACACTCTGAATGGAGACAACTTGCTTAGTGATCGATGCAAAAAGAAAACCTATCTGAAATTAATATCTGAGAGCCGCAAAAAGTCTCGAGGAATAAGCTATGAGTAGCTGAGGACATTACTTTGGAAATGATTATAAATTCGATTTAATTGAATTGCTATTAATCTTATTTATAAGTGAATTCATTAGGTGCAGTTAAATGTTCGATTTATTTTGTATTTAAACAATTGCAATTATAAAGCATCACCCTTCAATAAAATAATAGCAATGACCGATCATATTTTAGAGATGGTTACCGACTCTAGTCCATAGATCATTCAAAAGTATGTAAAAAATCAGCTTACTGACGACCCAGCAAGCTTGGAGAGAATCTATAATTAATTGCTTTCGTATCACAACAAGCCCATCATAAAAGCAAATAAAATAACGCGTTCTTCATCAACAAAATGCGTTCCTAATCGATTCTCAGGTTCATCAAATAGATTTGATTCACTTTCCTACATTAAAAGGACATAAGCATTGCTTCGGACCTTAAAAGATAAAGGCTTTAAATCCATAAACGGGAAGGAGTAAGAAGGAAACGAAATATTCACAAATAAAAAAGATCGATTAGTAAAGCCACTCATAGTAAATTCCAAAATATTTACATCTGAGCCAGTTATGATTGACAAAATGATTAAGCGATACACTCTAAACTCACATTTCTATAACGACCGCATCGAAGATGTTAAGCTTGATCTCTAAAATTCAATTGATAAAGATATGAAGGAGTTTATTGATCGCAGAAATGCAGTTCTATAGTCCCTCAAAAATCATTAAAATACACAAACGGCTAAAAACCCTAAGTTTGCATGGGTGCCCTCCAAAGTCAATTCGGCATCAAAACATCGAATTGCTTATGAGCAGCAGCCCAAAACCGAAAGGCGGTGGCAAAGTATAAAGAAATAGGTATGCTCCTCGCAAAAGATTATGGACAAATGTTTTTGGCAGATAAAAAAGAAGCTGTTTAAATAGGTTCCGCAGACTAATGAATTTAATTTTATTATGATGAGATAAGATTCATAAGATCAAGAGGTAAACCTGGCAGAAGTGGTAATAAATGCTGATAACATTATTGAAAAACTGGCTCATGAGCAATATGAAAGATATACTCATACCTACATGAAAATGATGACAGACAAAACTGAAAGGGGTCTCAAATGCAAGATGAATACCTACTAAAAAGATCTTTTGAGGGATGAGAAAAAAATGAGAAATATTATTGATTTTTCCAAAAAATGATGTCTCTCCTTATATTATCTTAGGATTAACACTCTAACTATATTATCGGGGTCTGATACTTTTGTGAATTATCGAATATAATAATCAAACCAAATTCCATTATCGAAAAATTATGCCGACTCATTATCCTCGACCTTCGACACAATGCAGACAATCACGTTAAATTTTGGCAAAGCACTCTAACACTGTCAGTTATGATTCTTTCCTTTTTGTTGATAACATCACAAACAATAAAATCATCTTGAAAGATGCAAGGAAGGAGTACTAACAAAAGCACGCTCGCCCTTCAGTCAAAAACTAAGAGCGACAACAGCAAAAATAGCTATAAAACCTTAACGAATGCATTTCCACTTTAAAGGCAACAAAATTATTTCAAATGGACTCTCTTCGCAATAAAATATTCAAGTCCGCTCATCACAGTCATAATGTGAGCACTCTCATTCAAGATGAAGTATCTTTGCAAGCTCAAAAACGAGGTCTACGCCAGTAAATAGAGATGTCAATTACTGATTTAAGTGTCAAATAACTGAGAGAGTGCATTCAAAATCCTAATCGTCGAATCAACCAACAAATCATTGGATTGCAATCTTTTTCAGGAAGTAAGCTAACCAAATCATAATTTTTGCATTTGATTAAAAAAATAGGGAAGGTTCAACCAGTGGCGCATTCTCATGAGGAGAAAGGGATTGAATGTGTAACCATCAATGATGAAGACGTGGAATTTCCTGGGTAAAAATAAATCAAGGAGCTAGGAGACGACTATCTCAAAAATACTATGAAAAAAAATACTACTTATCTGATTCAGCCAAAGTACGAAAAGGATCTCTATGAAAAATTGTATAGAGCTTGCTCTCGCTATAAAGTTAAACGATGTTCTGTCTTCCATGCTAATTCTGGTTATAGACAAGTAGAAAAAATGGACCAAAAGGAAGAGGGAGTATTTAAACCAGTAAAACTAGGATCAGGCCTCAGTGAATTGTAAAAAAAAGTAAACGTGAGAAACTTAGCAGAGGACAATTACACCTCCGAACAAAAATAGATTCTGTTCGCTGTGGAAAATAATTTATTCTTCGATGTCGAAGCTTTATTGATGAATAAGACCTTGATTCATACTCGAAATCGCAAGGGCAATAATCTTTTGCACCTCGCAGCTAAAAGCAGAAATTTATAGTTATTTTCATTCTTGCTGAAAAAAGCAGGGCCTCAAGACTTGGCAGCAAAGAATAATGTAATTTCTGATTAACTCAGCTGGGAAAGACTCCTTTGGATTTGGCCAAATTGTATGGAGTCAGCGATATCGTCTAATTCTGCGAAAACTATTCTCCTTATTCTTGAAATGGAAGCATTAAAATGAACGATCTTAATATAGTTGATTGACGTTCAGTTCGTGCTACCATTATTTTTGTTTGTTTTTTGTTTTATAATGCCAATTATTTAAAGTGTATTTCTTGTAATCATTTATTTCATGTTCAAAATTGCTCCTTCTCCGTAGCAAAATGTTTCTGAATGGCCCAGTCACAGAATTCATTAAAAAGAATGTAGCCGCCATGATCTTTATCAATTTCCTTAAAAACAGCTGTAGGATTATCAACTACTATCCCCCATCTTTCCAGAGTATGACCAATTGCTTTGAATTATGCCGGAGATACTCTGCGATCGTTGTTTTTGTCAATAGCTTCGAAAGCAAGCCAATAATCGTAGTATTGTATCAAATAAAGCAATAGATATTTGAACTCAGCTTTTGAAATATAGTCATCGCCATGTGGATTGGTTGATTTGAGTTTATTCTTAGCAGCATTAAAAGCTCGTATTAAGACTGGTTTGGTTTCAAATAAAATTGGGAGTTTTAAAATGTCAATCATTCCTTTATCCACTTCTGCCAGGCTAAGGTATCCATTGCCATTAACATCGAAGGAACTCCAAATATGACTGATGCGAGCTTTATCCTCAGGACTGTTTGTGTGAGGTATCTTAGCTCTCAGCTCCTCTGAAACATTGTGTTGGCTTTGTTTCATTTTATACAATTAACAAGATATATCTATTTGAGGAATATATCAAAATAAATATAGGTATTTCTTAAAAATGATTTATTCCATTTTTGTTTTGCAAAATGTTTCCTAATTGCCAATTTGTATGAACTGCCAAATCACCGACAAAATGAAAATGAAAACAATAAATGATGGGGGATGATGGGGGATGATGGAAGAAATAATTAAAGCAAAAATAATTTGATTAAGATTTAAGTTGAGAGATAATAATAAACATGATATTGTTTTTAGAGCACTGATTTCATAATACTAATTCATTTTAAATTCGTTTTTCTTTTTGTAGATTTTGTTCTCCTTTACAAAGAAATTCCGCAGATTTATTTTGATTTTTATGCTTATTTAATTCATAATAGAGAAACATAGCTTATTTCTAATATTGTTAAGTCGCAGGTGATGGTCAGGATCATCTAAAACTATACCCTTTATTAAATTATTGGAGAGGGTGCCTACGGTAAGGTGTATCGGGCAGTCAACAAAAATGACAACAAGGAGTACGCAGTCAAAGTCATTGAGGTGCGTCGGTTCAAAGAGAACAAAAAATTGGAGGAGTGCACAGTCAATTAAATTAACATTCTAACCAACATTGAGAAGCACGAGCACATCATTAAGTACATTGACATGCTTAAAACGCCGAACAACTTCTACTTCGTGTACTAATATTGCAACGGCGGCACATTAGAGGGATTGCTCAGGAAATAAAGAGCATTGCCTTAAAAACAAGCGCTTCTCATATTCAAGCAACTCATCGATGCTTTTCAGGTACTTAACAAGTACAATATTATGCACAGAGATCTCAAGCCTGATAATATATTCTTTAGTTACGGTGTCGTCAAATTAGGTGATTTTGGATTTTGCAAGAGTTTGGAAAAGGCCAATATGACCAAGACTATGCTGGGCTCTCCAATTTATATGGCTCCTGAGATCCTCAGGGGATAAATATATAGCACAAAGGCTGATATTTGGTCTTTAGGAGTCGTCCTCTATGAAGTGCTTTATGGCTTTTGCCCTTTTTAATCAAACACCATTCCAAAACTCTTAGAAGTACTCAAAGAGACATAATTGGAATTTTCCAACAAGTAGCAAGTTAGTGAATAAACAAAGAGGCTTCTTCGAAGATTATTAACAAAAGATTCGACTAAACGTATCGAATGGATGTAACTTCTTAAAATAAACATCACTAACGAGGGGAAACTCGTTGGAAATAGACAAGAACGCTTATCTTTAGTCGAAGAAGATGGGAACAGCATGTAAAATTAAAAATTAGTCGAATCAAAGCTAACCAAAGAGTATGATGATCCTCCGAACAAAAAGTCACAAAATATACAAAGTACTCAAAGTTATTCTCCCCCAAGCACATAGTAAGTGTGCCTTAATTTAGCCACTCGGAGCAGAATTTAACTAATAGTGCAAACCATACTCAACCAGCATCTTTTCTCAAGAAAAAAAGCAATGGTGAGGGTATGACTGCCACAACACCCTCCTACACCACCGGAAATTCTCGCAGAAACTCCAGCCAAAACGAGGCGTAATTTGGCAACCAAAATATTAAAAGGCAGATTATTAAGGAGCACGGCGATGCCACCAAAGGTTTTCACATTGCAGCTGATCTTGCTAAGTCAAACGATGCTAACAGTGTGCTATTTGCATTTCTAATATTGAAGAGAGCCGAACAAAGATTGGTTGCAATCAGGGATGAGGTGAACAATGTTCCATAGTTTAGGGAACTGGTAATTTGTTTCAACTCTTAGCTCAAGGAAATCAGTGCAGAACTAGCGAAGTACAATATCAATGAAAATATTCAAAACTGGAAAGCTTTGGTGAAGACAACAGGCGAGTTTCACCGCAATTTCCGTGCGTTTTACATGATGGTAGTGTTCCTGTCTGGCTAAATTCCAAGAGATGATCTTTCTCATGTAGAAATGCAGATGGAGGTACGCAACAAACTGTATTGATTTCATTCAAGATAATTCATCAATATTCTCACTTCAGAGAATGATATTACTGGAATGCGATTTATATGAGATTAAAGATGATATCAAGTTGAGCAATTCATTCATAGTCAGATTCGATTTGGGCTTTTACTTCTCCCAGTTAATTGTGCAACTAGTCGATGTTTGAGTTCTTGGTGATGATTCTGTTCAAAATTTTAATGGAATCGCCTAACTCCTTGCGTTTTACTACCAAAAAATATTTTGAATCCTCTTCAAGATGATCCTTCTTCGAGCCAGTAACTATAATCACCCTTTTTGTGTTGAAATCAACCTCAGTCGGATGCTTTAGTGGCTCGCTGTATCCATCGTTGCACGAGCGTTTGTACTCAGGCTTAAAGAAAGTTTTTAAACAAAGCCTTTATATTATTTACTCTGCTATGCTTAAATTCAATGTAGTATAAAGGAAAAGCTGAACTTTGGGATTTTAAGCTAGGGACTGCAAAAAATTTTTAATGTTCCTGACAGACGTTTTTGGTTTATAGTAAATTCCAAGTCCAATCAATTCCTTTATTTTTACAAGTAAATGAGCAAAACCTGTGCATCTCATATTAATTTTATGAAATCCATGCCTCTTACAATCGGACATGGTCACGAAGAGTTATTCCAGTTCACAGGCCACAATAATTTTTTACTTTTCTATTGAAGAAGATGGCCTGCTCCTCATAACTGTCAGCCTTTTTTTGGTCTGTGACTTTTTATGGACAACATAAGTCACCAGCAGCAACAAGGCGAAAATTAGAGCTTAAAAAAGCAAGGAGTCTTCTTGTAGATGTTCTTCCAGATGCATAATAAATAATTATAAAGAAAACTAGTTGTTTGGTTTAAACCAACAGTCGAACTCATGAACTGAGACTAAGTCTAATTCATAACCCATAGTCTCAGCCGTATAATATCTAAAATGGAAACAGTTACTTTTAAAATATTTTATTGCTGTAACTGTTTACAATTGTGGATATTCGTTTTTTGGCAATTTAAACTAAATAGTCATGAAATTATTATATAAAAATGATAATCTAGGGTGCTCCATTGATTGAGATACCCTATGAATGAGATTAAGTAAAAAATATATTTTATTGTAGAACTTAAAAGGAGTTTAAAACCACTTAGGATGACTTTCTCAGTTCATTTTAGGATTGGGCATTAATTAGACTTAAGCAAAATGTGAATCTAATCTTATAAACTTCAGTTTAAATTACTGAACTTAAAGTTTATAATTATGATTGTGGCTTTATCTCGATAATTTAAGCATCAGTTCGGAAATCTATTCTTAAAAAATAGTGATCTCTTGCCTCGAACGAGCCTATTCAGAAGTGTAGTCTGCAATGCCTTCAATTCGTAAAAATCTTACTCATCATAGCTTGATACCTATCAGGCATTTTTAACTAAGCATCAGCTTTCCATAAAAAAGCCTCATCCGAAGTTGCAATCTTAGGAGTAAAGAATAATTAGCAAATACATTGCTGAAAAAAGATTTAGTTCTTTGATAAACTTCCTTTTCAACAACTCAGACAAATCGTTGTGCCATCTTGAAACAGCAAAGAAAATAGATTAAGCTCTTGTTGTAGATTGGAAGTCACTTTCCTTTACTGATAAGATAGTGGCCGCCTACTCCCTTTCTTGTCTAAGGGAAGTATAAGTTTTTCAGCAATTCAAAAAAGAAGTGATCTAAAAGGTAAACAAGTTTGGTTTGTAAACAATTGACTCTTAAGAACTTATTGTATATCTGATAGGATAACTTATAAATAGCAAATCTATTGACTTTATTCATGACTTATTTCCCAAAAGAGAAATAAACCTCGGCCAACCCTCAATCCCTAATTAAAGCCATGAATTTGATCTAAAAATTCTTAATAATTTGCTACAGGATAGACAGTATAGTGGCACCTTCAATTTTTAATACAAACAATTACAGCAATACTTGAATTTATTAATCGATCCGACCCTCAATAATTTGGCAGAAAAAAATATTGTTTAGAGAAATCGTTCAAGATTGGAAATAGAAGTATAGTCACTTCTGATTGCCATGCAGTTGCCAATCAAGCGATAAATTAAAATCAATGGCTATAAAGTTGATTTTCTCATCATGCCGAGTGGGCAGCAACCTAAAGTATCAGATTAATCCATGGCTACGAAAAATTACATTTTATAGGTAAATGGTAGTTATCACTACACTCTAAACGGACTCATAAAGGGAAAATAGATAGTAAGGAATTTAATTGTTGGTGAATACGCTCCTCTAAGGATTATACACTTTCAAGACTACCTCAGTTCCAAAGGACATCGCAATAAAATCGCGCATATTCAACACCTACTAACTGAAGAGTGCGGGGTGAATTGGTAGATGAAGAGAAGCGGAACAAATAGTGAATGGCAGGTTTCAGTGGACGAGAGTATCATGAAGCAATTTCTCTGATTTCAAAGTCATCTATACTTCAATCCGTATTTAAACAATATTAAACATTCATTATGACTGAACATATAGGTCTTCAGCACTCACATTTCTTTGTAGGCTTGTCAATACGATTCAGAGTTGGATTTTGAATTTGAATGCTAATTTTGTTTAAGATTATCTGCTTTGCCGCTTCTTGAAACGCAGTTTATACATTTTCACTCGTGCGGGCTGATGTTTCAAACATAAAAGCAAGGTCTTTATCTTTCATAAATTTATAAGCCTTTTCAAGGGAGACAGCCCTTCTATTTCAGATAAAAATTACTCTGATTCGCGATCCTTTTGGGCTCCAATCAGAGCAAATACTGCATCAGGGCTACAATTTTCAATTGCCTCGGTGTACCAATGCTCTAACTCTTAAAAGGAAGCAAGACTGAATATATTTGCTCTTACCTCGTAATGTTGTAGACAAGAAATACAGCTGCTGAGCTGCGATAAAAAGTTTTGATTATTGATCGAAAAGACTCCTGTCCAGCAGTGTCCCAAATCTGCATCTTTATGCTGGTTTGCTCGTCAATACGCACCTCTCGGGAATAAAATTAAACTCCAAGGGTGGCTGTGTAGCCCTCTCGGAATTCATCCTTTGTGAAACGGTTTAATAAGCAACTCTTACCCACCCCGGGAGGACCGATTATGATCATTTTGAATGTCTTTTCTTCTTCTCCTTTCATCTGTAATTCAGAAATATATCTCCAATTCTGATCATATAATCTACAAAAAGTACAAAATGATAAAATCATGATTTATCCTAAGCCAAAACCAGTACTAATGGTTGAAACCAGTTTGTAACTGGCAAATATTTTATTTTTATACCTAAATTCCAGAAGATGAACACTTTTATAATATAAATGAATCAAAACAGTGAGCAGAGTGATAACAATCTCCCCAATTGCGCAGAATGGCTGGAGACAATTCCTTTTTGGACTAGAACACTGTATTTTGGACTGGTCGGATGCTGGCTGTTGGACCTGATAACTGGTCTGCCTTCGTAGTTGGTGGCTTGCAGTGTGTACAATACAATTGAGCAGGGTAGAATATGGACTCTGCTGACTAGTGGTTTTTATATCGATAGTCTGTTTCTACTTTCAGTTGTAATATTCAATTTTAACAGTTTCCTACCCAAACTCGTACATCTGCACTAATTTAGGAATTAAAAAACTCATCATTGGTGTTGGCCATATCCTTTTTGGGAAGTACTATTATTATCCAAACTGCTACTCTTTTTGTACAATGGTTGATAGGATACGAGAAGCCTCCTCTGAATGGAGTGATGGGAGTTTGGTTTAGTATGGTCTGCTAATATTGCTACTACAATCAAGCTGGAGATATCAAATTCTGCTGTTTTGCTTGGAAAATAAAGAAAACAGTGTATCCATTCGTCCTGATGGGTGTTTTGTGTTTGCTAAGGTTTAGTCTACCCCTCGACTTGCTTATTGGACTATTTTTTGCAATGATGCAAATCAAACTCTGCCCATTACTGCCCTCAAAAAGGAGATGCTATTAAAAATTGGCAGCATTTATCACTTGTATCTCGCTAAAAAGTTGGGTGCCTTTTGAACACTCAAGGCAAGATGGCTCTTCAGATTAATTAAATTATTAAAATTTGCAAACTTTTGAAGCTGGCAGATTATAAGAGAAATCGCAGGCAAATAATGTTTTTTCAAAGAAAGGCTATCGACTAGGAGATTATTGATTTCACTATCATCCATAAATTAAGAAATGCATTTCTAGCCATACTATGATTATCATCAGTGGGTAAATCACTCAAACCAGTTCGTACTCCAGCTTTGTAAACTCTCCTAAGATTCTCCAGAGGGCAAAGTCCTCGCTTTTGGTGGTGACTAATTCCGCACATTCTTTAATCTCGTTATTTTTAATGCCAATGAAAAGACTTGGTTCCAGGGCTGAGCGTATAAGATAAAGATCTTTGCCTTGGTTCTAAATGTACCATTTCTGATTGGAGTTACCATTCCTACTCCATTGAATGATATTGCCCCCCTCCTTTTTCGATTCCTCCTTAATATCGAGCACCTTTTGTGACTTTACATTTTCAATTTAGTAGGTGTTGCTATTGGAGTCGAAGATGAGTTTAAATCTTTGGTTGAAGCGCTTATTGACTGGATATTGCACGATCTTTACTCCCTACTTGGAGGATGCTTCAGGCACATCCATCGCCATATTGGTGAAAGCGTTTTCGAATAATACGCTTTGAGTGATTGCGCTAGTTTTTTCTGCTATTCTCAGCAGCCAAATGATTTACTTTGCCGTCTTTTAACGTTCTCCGAACTGCAGCACTCCATCCCTGTCTGCATAGAAAAAATTGTTTGAGTCAGCCTTTTATCTTATGATGAAGGCGTTTGATGATTATCCAGCAGCTGATTACAGAACAAATAATTGTCCAAATTTCCATTGCCCGAAGCTTAATTTGATGTTTTTAATGCAATTTTAGAGCACTAGAGTAGAGAGAGCATGCACAATTTAATGAGACTTTTTTTATTCGATGGCCTCGATCATCCAGACTTGGTTTAGATCCGAATCATTTTGAGGACCCATCATTGGAATTTTGTCTCTATACTCATTGTTCTTTTATGGGCGCATCATTAGGGCCATCCCAGAAGATTGCTGAACAATCTGATAGTAATTGCCGTGCCTTAGTTCTATCTTTTCAACTGTGGGTAGATTATTCTCCATTGGAGTAAAATATGATTGAATAATAAATTCCATTGTAGCACGAGCATAATGCCATAATATTATCAAATCAGAAAAAAAAGTGACTTCCTGCCAGCACCAAGGTCCGCACCATCTCCAAATTGTTAATGAAGCTAATATGAGCAGCTCTCCCAATCAGGTTGTCGATATTTCTATATAGACTTATAAAATACTGATGAATGCAGAAATTTACGTCTAGACGAGTTAGACTTCCTTTTATGTGCCCCAGAATGTTGTCAATCATCCTGCAATGTAGTACTCCTCGACTTATATTCTTTCGATTGTCAAGCAGACTTTCCTAATGTTTTTGAATGCGAGCTGAATAGTATGGAACGTATAAGTCTTGCCGCGAGGATACTAAAATTACTTTGCTAAACCATTCCAATCCTGGCTTCATTGATAGCTTATAGAGAAAGCTGTCCTCTAGCTTTGTGCTGTCTTCCATTGTTATCTGCTGAATAGAAGTACACTTTTTGACTGTGCTTAGTAGCCATAACCCAGCATTGACTATTCTTGAATCTGAGTAAGAATAGCCGAGATGTGGAGTTGATAGAGTGATAAACGAATGGAAATACTTTTTATATTTTTATAGACGAGGCAGTGCACTCCTTATGATTAAGCCACCCATTGAATGACCGACCATACAAATTTTAGATATGCTTGCACATAAAGACAACTCATACTCAATTTATGCTGCCAGACGCATGCCCATAGAATCTATATCCCCTTCAGTTCGACCCTAGTTTGTGGATGATATGTATATTCTCACTTTAGTATTGTAATAACGTTTGAGCTAGACTTTTATTTTTTACATGTCCGGACGAGAGGCTCCTAAACCATGCACTAGCACTACAAATATCTCAGTGGGAGGCATTTCATCCTGTATCTGCTTATTCACAGCTTTTTCTTAGAAAAAAATAGGCCTTTCATTACTAAAAAAAGAATCATTGAGAATTGCAAGTAAGTTAGATTATGAGGGGTTCACATTCTTGAAAATCTATTGATTTTAATTTCTTAGTTGTGCAGCTAACCTTTCCCGTAATTCTGATTAATCCCCATAACTATCGACATCCCAGTTACCCTTAAATCTTGTTACTGATTATCCTACCTTTTCGATCAAACTGCAGCGATAGTGTTTTTATCCTTCGGCCATGAAGTGCCCTGCTTCCTTTAAAAAAAGAGCAGCTACGAGTTTCTGCCAAATTTAATATATTTTTTGCGCATTTTAGTGTAAACTCTTCTAGCATGTTTGATATTTTTTGCCCCTGCCTTCCCTGGTTTTAGTAAAAATACCCTTTCTATGTTTAGATAATCGACTAGAAAGAACCTCTTCATCTTCCTCAGTCATCAATGTTTCCCTAAGGATAATATCAGGTTCTGGTTGAATGGAAGGTGCCTTATATTTTTGGCTGCAACTTAAATCGATTTGTTTTTTGGTGATGAATCTATAGCCTTGAGCAATATTCTAATAATTTACTGCAGCACGCCCTTGAAGAAATAACAGAAACGAGTCAATTCCAAATCTTTATATTTTCTAGCAGTAAGTTTTAACATCTACTACTTCACCTTCCTGCCCTCTAAACTAGTACTTGTAGTGGCACCGGTGTAAACTGCCCACCACTTGGCACGGCACTGACGAATAGAAATCCATCTCAAAATACTCATGATACGCAAAATCAAAGAGATTTCCACTGTAAACACTGACCACTTTGGTTGTATCGTTCGTTATCTGAATTAGTTCACACTATAATGTTAGCTTTGCTATTTCCTTCTAACTTTAATTTGGTAGAGGGGTATCTAGCTTGAAAATACAAATTTCGTTGAGCTACACCTAATTCAGCCTAAAAATACATTAACTCCATATTTCAAAAAGAAAGTGCGTGAAAGGTAGTGATTTTCATCAGACTACGACCGATTTTAATTATTGGCTGCTTGCTTTTCGATGATGTTGACAGGGGTAGCATTCCATTTCACTCCCTCAGCCATTTGGTAAATAGCAACTCTAAGCGCGCATTTGACAGAGTTGTAACCAGCTAAATTTCTAATCATTTTAAGGTGAAGAGCTACTTCCTGATTGGAGATGATCATTTTCTACGGCTTTCTCAATTAAAGAATAACTGACTTGTAATAGAGTACAATATAGTCATCCAAAAGTAGGATAGAAAACAATAATAACACATTAATAAAAGGAACGCGGGATGATTAGTATGCATCAAATGAGACCGAACCCTTGATTATGCTCCAAACATAATCGAATGTTGCGCTCCAAAATTACTTTTGACTCGTACTCGGGCAGAAGTAGCACGTTAAAGCAGGTATGAGCAGTAGGTAGATTGCCGCTATTAGCGTGCCGCTGGATAAGAAATTTTAGCGATTTAACTCCTTAGATAGGCACTCGATCAGTTCCAGTCACAAATGTCAGGAATTATTTCTTCTCCTTGTGGCTGAGAGTATGCAAAAGCTCCCAAAGATATCTGCATCTTTTTATGCTTACCTAATGACTGGTGTATGAGGTGTATAGCCGCCTTCGTAGTTAGTGCTCTCCTCAAGTTCTTTCATATTAATCTATTCGTTGCCGTTGATGAGGGTGCGTAGTTACTCTGGCTCGAAAGTCTGCATAAGGAGGGGTTTACTTCAATGATGGCTCCTGACACCACCTTATAGAAGCCTCTCTTGAAGGGAGTAAATTGCTTAGCAATGTGCTTATTGAGGATATAGTCAGCATACAACAGACAATAATATTCTTTATTGTCGTTGGTAACCTTGATAAAATTGCCATCCTCCACTAACTACTCCACTATCACCTCTCCGAACCGTTCGAGAAGGATATTGAAATAAAGTTCCATTTAATCAACAGGGTCAGTTGTCGTAAGCAAAAAAGAAAGAGTGCGGTATGTATCAGGGTCAATCTCTTTTAGGTCTTCTACAATTTCGATCCCATAGTCTTATTAATAGTTTTTAATTAGAAGCTTTTTGTAAATGATTTCGGGGAAGTGAGTGTCGAGATGGACAGAGTTGTAGAGAGATAAGCCTAGCAACATGCCCACAAACTCGAATCGCAAAGGAATTTCATAGGAGTAACCGTTGAACCAATAGAAACGACCATTATTTTTTGGTAGAAACATATCTAGGTATGGATTGAAGATGGCCTTGGTGACTAGCTGAAAGTATTCATTTTTAACTCCACCCTCGTCAGTACCCTCCTCGCCTATAAACTAAATTCTTAACGGACTTTTCAGGTTCTGTTTTATTTTACCGAGCTTTTACATTGAATCATCAAGGATGTTGTCGCGATTGACAGCAATGCAAAGATAGATTAGTCCCTCCAAACTAAAACCTCCACTGAAATCGTGCTCTTGTATGATGGCGGATAGTCCACGAGACATGTTCTTGCGGATATTCATTTTCTGCTCATAGATGGACTCAATTTGCATAAGTTTATACTTGTATTCAAAGTCCAACAGGAAGGGGTAGTTAACCATGTTAAACTCCCACGCCTTCACAAGCACCCTCTTGTACTGTTCCACAGGTTCAAACATTTTTGTGGCAAAACTGTTGTTAAATTCAGCGGTCTCCATTCGCTTCTTATTCTTATTGCTAGCGTATAGCATTTTCATGAAATTGCATGTCCATTGACACTGGTCAGCCAGAAACTTTACTCTCTGTTCTTGACCCTCTTCGACTTAATTGAGGCGCGTACAGAGGCGGGCGATAACTGCGTTGAGAGATTTGACCAGTTATTTTAAGTAGGCCTGTGGTAGGTCATCCAACCACTTTGAAAATATTTGGTGGTAGTATTCTGCTTTCTGAATGAGTTCAAGCAGGCGGAAGAGGGTGAGCTAGTACTGATCGTTCGTAAAAAGTTTATTCCAGAGGCACACTACGAAGAAGTATTTCATCTAGTTGGTTGATTTTAAGAATGATTTAAGAGCAGCCTCTCCTTGTAATTCATCAAAAGACTTGTTCTTGATCGCAAATATAGTACGTATAAATTTAGGATTTCGCTGTTCTTACCCATCAGTCCGATGTTCTCGTAGAGTTTGAAAATCTGGGGAAGATCAAGGCCACTTTCTCCTTAAGGGCTGCCGGGTGTACGTAGGTTGTGAATGCGTTCAAGTAGGATCTGAATATGGCCAGCGATACTCTGGGAGTGGCAAAAAGAAGGCGAATGACTTGGTTGACTTCATTGTTGGACTTAGTCATATCTCTTTTGAGGAAGATGTCCAGCAATTCCTACGAGGAAAGCTCCATTCAAACTAGTTTAAATTGCGAATATATCAGAAACATCATCAGCAAACTTAAATACTTATACTGTTTAAGACTAACCCATATAAGAGAATTCAATATTATATCAATGCCCATCGACAGTCATATTAATACCAAAATATAGAGGAAAGTATCAGATACATTCATAATGGGACTTCGTTCTTCGGCAGGTGGGTGTTCACCTCACTGCTGTGTATACTCAGTTCACGATATCGTTCTTTATTATCTTCTTTTTCCTCCTCGATAAGTTGACGCATCCGACTGGAATACCCACCGTTTTAGAAGTCAATAGACAGCACAATTCCATCAACCCACAGCACAAGACAACAGCAAAAGAGTACGATGAAGTAAGTCTGTGCGTTAGTGTAGAACATCCATGTAGTCCCTTTCACATAGTTGCTAAAGTAGTAGTTGGATATCCACATGTAAATTTCATACAGACCAAGGGACAGGCCTATAATGCATACAAACAGTAAAATTGACCAAAACTTAGTGTGTGTTGCCAGCTTAAAAGTCACCACGCATATAACTGAGGTAAAACTACATAAGATGAAGTGTACATTGTAAGACTGACCAGCCATAAATCAGTGCTGTATCCACTGCTATCGACAGAAGCAGAGCTGAGAATGTATAAGGAGAACAGACTGATGAGCGTTGATTCAACAACACTCTACAATATCCAGAAAGTGAAATTGGTGTAGTTAAAGATACAACTCTATTGCCCTATAAAGTATATTTTTGGAAATAATCGATAAAGATATTTGTTCATCTAATAATCCTTTGGAATATATTTCGATAGTTGAGACTTTAGTTGATGTGATGCCACCAATTCACTTGTAGAAGGCTATTAGGTGTTCAATTTCTGATTATGAGAAGGGCGCACGTAGTAGACGTCCTGCTCAAGCACAGCTCGAATTACAAGGGGGAACGAAGTAAATGCAAGGTTGTAGAGGGAGATGTAAATGTCATCGAAGATGGTCTGGCCGGAAAACCCACAATAAAAGGCAAAGATGAACTGAGGAATCGTGAACAGCATATTTTTGTAGAAGAAGTAAAGGATCATCTCAGAAATACGCAGGTAATTCCAACGTCCGTGTACGAGTAACAATCGCCAGAGCATTCGAAATTCAGGCAAGGCATAATCACTAGCCTGCACTGCCCCCATGCCCTCTTCTCCATAGAGTCCGACTCCTATATGGGCCGTCTTAATCATAGGCACGTCATTTGCACCGTCTCCTATTGAAAGGGTTATCTTTTGCAGTCGAGTCCTTACGATACGTACGACTTCTGCTTTTTGAATAGGCAGCAAACGACAGCAGACGACAGCCTCGCAGTACTTGGCTATATTTGCCAGTTACTTCTCATTGTCTTAATCTCCGATGATTGGAGTTAGGTCTTCTCCCTCGATAAGAAGAGCTTTTGGTTGTCCAAGTCCATTGAGTTGCTCTACTTTAGCAGACATGGTTTTGAGGGCTTGAAGAACTCCATCTTAATTTTTGCAACTGTATCGCAGTATTTAAAAGTGACTCTGAATAAGATTGCAGCTTTTGGCTATATTCTAGGCCGTCTCCATCTTATCACCCGTCAACATCCACACTTTAATGTCTAAATCAGGAATTATATACTTGCTCGAATTAGATCCCGAATTGTTTATGGGACGTCGTCCTGCAATCTGTCTAGTACTGCAGTGGCCCCAATCAGGTAGATTCCTCTCTCTAAATCTGAGACTAATTATTCAATTGCTGCCTCTTTGTTCGCGCCTGGAGGCAGAGAAGAACTTTTTTGTTTGAAATTCTTGTATTCGGCTTCAGAAATGATTCTCATACCAATCAGCAAAGTTCTAAGCCCGATTTTGGAAAATCGGTTTAGCTCATCATCTAAATTTAGCTTTTGACTTGCTGCCAGTCGAGATTTAATGATGCTATCTGCACCTTTGGTATAAAGTTTAATGACTCCTCCGCTCCTTACCACGACTGACATGCGCTTACGATCAGAGTTGAATGCAAATACTTAGAGTAGTTCGAATTTCTTTTGCTACCCTCGTATTAAAATGTGCGTGTAGTCCTGTGTGGCCTTCTAAAACTCGAATCCCATCTACTTAGCTGCATCCACTAGAGTAATTTCGTCAGGAGAGGGGCCTTGATAAAATTTGCGTCCATTCTTATCCGTTTCTGCCACAACTTCATGGGTAACTGCGAGAGCAATGAGATACTCTTCTGCTAAGTCTTTCATTTGTTTAAAGGCAACACTTTGATTGCCCTCTCTATCTTTCACAACCATATCATCAATGGGAGTGTTATTACTGCCTTTGCTGAGCAAAAGGGAAAGATCTTTGTCGTGGAATCCTTTTTAAATTTGAGGTGGCCGTGCTGGGTCGTTTATGATTAGTCCAAGGTCTCCATACATGCGCCGCCCAATAACTGCAATTTTGAATTCCATGAGGTTCATAGTTAGAGTACCAGTTTTGTCAGTGAACACATATTCAATCTGCCCAAGTTCTTCATTTAGAGAGGCAGACTTGACATTAGCGCGCTTCTTTCTAAACTCACTGTACATCAGTTGATCCTTGTCAATAAAGTAGCTTTGCGACATCTTGACGACTTCGATGGACACGATGAGCGAAATTGGGATCATAGTGTTGATTAATACAAAATATGTACACCACATGAGGGTGGCATCGCCTGCAGGTGAATTGCTGGAAGGAGCTAAATAGTAGTAGGTATTTTAGAATTGGTTGAGAAAGGCTCCATCTAGAATGGCCAAAATGAGACACAAACAAATTTGCAGTACTAATATGATTGCCAAAATATAATTTACCTTGATCTCGATCTGTGACATCTTTTCCGAACTCGAATCTGAGTTCATCATAATCTTTGTGTTCCTCCCTGTATAGATGCACAACCCATATATCCACTTGGTATTTTTTAGACGAGCTCCTCTGTATAGCAATTGCTTGTCTTTATAGAAATTAAGAGTTTATCCATCCCAAACCAGGTTCGAAGAGAAGTTATGCAGTTCTTTGTCTGGCACTGTGCCTTACCAGGTTCCTGCAAATGCGCGAAGTGATGATTAAGTATTAAGAGCTTGGGTGGAGGGAAAAGCATTTCTTGGCTTGAGGTTTTTTTCTCCATCGAGACTGGCAGTTTCTATGAAGGCAGTTCCTCCCTCAATAGAGCTTGAGATGAGGATAAGATCAACGGGGAAGAGTTCCTCCTGCTAAACCCTAACAATCTCCCCTATTACTACCTCGCTCCACTCTACTTGGACGAACACCCCTTCTCTCAGGACTAAAGTTTTCAATTAAAAATTGAGTTCATGGTCGGATTTGTATCGTTGATAATCCTCATAACCTAAATATGTCTATTTGTACCTTCTCTGAGCATAGATATACCCAAAACTACGATCAGAGGAGCCCATGCTGTGAGAGGTCCAAGGGGACTGATAGCTGGAATTGATTGTAAAATTCCTATGACAAGAAAGTAGATGTTGGCTAGACGGTAAAACTGTTGCAGAAGAGATTCTGAGTTAAGGATGCGATACTGGGCAAAAAATCGTACCAACGATATTTGGAAGTGCGTACAAAATTACTCTAAAAGTGAGTGCGGTTGTACTCTATCTGTTCTTTGGTGCCAAACTAAAAGTTGTAGGGAGTAGGGAATATGGGGTCTGATATGCAGCACAGGAATTTGTATACTTTCTTCAAGCACTACATCCAACTTATCGATTATAATTTAAACAAAAGGACTAATAAAAGGAACAAACAATCACCCGATTTTTATTATTGCCACCAACACGCAAATAGATGATATTCAACCTGCATAGATTATCATCTATCTGTTTTGGCTCAATTTTAAAATTGCACCACGGATTTATTTTAGACAAATGTGCAACGGTATATCACTTTTGAATATTTATGACAATTAAAAGATTAATTGAGTCTCTATGAGGCACAATCCAACATTAACTATACAATTGAAAGATTTATTTGATAGTATCCTTATTTTATAACGAGTGATAAATAGTTAATACTAATCAAACAGTCAACTCTATCTTGACAAAAATCAATAGTTATTATATCTATTCTTGAACTGATAGTGATTATTATATCAATGCTTGAGTTGATAGTTGCTCAATGTAATTGTAATAAGTCTATCTGAGAATTAAATCTGAATGTTTTTAATTTATGAGTAAGGTGCTTTAAGCAGCCAATAAGGATGATTGATACACTTAAAAGTGGTTATCTTTAAAATCCTAACTGGATCAAAACTACTCCTTATTTAAGATACTACACCATAATGATTGTATAACTCATCAACTCCTTAGTTCAAGCCTCTAACTCCTTCCATTTAAAAAAATATTTCTCAAGCAGGGTTATTTTGATACAAATCGAAGATATGTTTTTCATCATCCACTCATATTCAACAGAATATTAAACTCAGAATTTCATTTTTAATCATTGTAAAGTATAACATAAATATCAGGGAATTATGATGGTAGAAAAAAGCAAACGCATGAATTGAGAGAATAGTAGGAACTTGAAGTCCAGACTGTTTTCAACCTTTATGGAATTTGCAATTTACAGAGCTTTGTCCTTATAGCCTTTAAAGTTGAAGGAGAAGAAGTTCATCTTTACCTTCAGTAAGTGATACAGCAACACTAGGATTATTATCCAAGGTAATTTTTGCCTCACCCATCTTCTCAGCATAGCTCCAGAGCTTTAATGATAGTCCTGTCCAGCTTGCTTAGCTTGTGCTACTCTTTCCTTATAACCCTGCCTTAAATTTTATTTACTTTAGTTTCACTGTATCTGATCATCAATAGCTGATCAAGCAGCACATTAATTGAAAATTTATTGAGATTACAGACAATTTGTTTGCGACACAGTGGGCAAACATGCTTCACCAGTGTAAAATACTTCGACTTTATGCAAGGTTCACAAAATCTGCGTAAACACTAAAATACGTGTGGCCACAAGTGAGAGTGATTGGCACGACCAAAGTGGCAAGACAGATGGGGCATTCTAGCAGGGTTTCATTTTCACCAGCCGTCGGGGAAGCAGCTAATGATAGTTATGATGTCATCCACGATATAATATTCAATGGTTAAAAACAGAAGGTCCTTGATATTAACCAAGAGATTTAAATGTTGATGGCTGCGCTCTCCTTTATGAATGGTAAATAAATAAAGAAGGCTTTGCTGAGAGCAAAAAGCACCCGCGAAGGGGCTCGAACCCTCGACCATTAACTTAAAAGGCTAACGCTCTACCAACTGAGCTACGCGGGTTATCCAACAATTCTAAAGCCAACTGGTAAAAATATCTCACACTTTGACCATATCAATGGCAAATACCATGTTTTATGTATTGATATATAAAATGATTTAAAACAATTTCACAATCGAAGATATCAATTTTAATCGGCTGTAAACTCAAAATTTTTAGCAGCTTTATTTTTGTTGTTCGATATGTTTGTTTATTGACTATACCATTTTGATTGTAATATCTTTGAAAAGGTATTTTCATTAGATATTTTGATATTTGATAATTGGATGTTGAATTTAATTACGTTTATTATGGAAAGAATTACGTTCTTAGGTTTGTGAAAATGCAAACGAAGCATAATTATATTAGTTTGATATGATTGATCGTGCTTTGAATTTCGGCCCTCCAGTGCAACAGGAATCTTACTACTTCCAACTTATTCCTGTCAGTCTCTCCATCATCAACAAGGAGAGCGAAGTCCCAGCCAAAGGGACCACCTATCGCTTTGGTATCTTTAAAGGTATGCTCCTATTCACTCAGTCTAACAAAAATTCGATGAGAGCAAGATTCCAATATAAGCTCGATTTACCAGGACCAGCGGCATCCCCTCGCTTGACATTCCCCCCTGCAGACTAAACTTTTACCTACCTTCCTTTAACAAAGTTCGCAGACATTAGTTTATCCTCCGCCTCACCCAAAACTAAAACAACGAAGACTACGATGTAGGAAGCTACACTATCAACGCAAACTCTTTAATTGCCGATTTCAAGGATAACGGTAAGCTGAACCACTAATTGAAAGCTGCTCTTTCTGATGATTATTAGCTGGAGTTTTAGATATACATCGAAAAGACCAGAGTATCACTAGAGAAAAATGTCAAAGAGTTGCATCAAGATAAAGTGGTCGTCAAATAAACTCCTAAAGTTAGGGAAAGGACTATCACTCCAAAAAAGACTGTTACTGAGGAGGTGGAAGTGTAGGCACCTTCCAGAGATGTAGAATCATCCAAGCCAGAACCCAAAGTTACGAATCGCACTCCTAGATAAATTCGCAGATCCAATCAACCCCAAATCATTCGCACTGAATAATAAGAACCTAAGGAAAGATCAGTTCGAGAAAGATCAGAAAAAAATGATTTAGTGTCACAAAAATCTGGTGGCAGCAAGGTTCCCCTAATCCAAACAAAATACAAGGCAATCACTAAAGTTGACGCTCCTGCTGAAATCAAAATGGCTGAGAGCCAAAGATTATCCACCGTCACTGACGCAGAAGTCGAATACCACCGAGCGGGTGGAGAGCCATAAATGAGAGAAAAACTGTTTCTTTGGGCCTTTTTGGTAATTAGCGGAATCATCATGTATTTTGCAATGCATCCGAACCGCAAAGTGTGATCATACAAACCCATAAATCTATTATTAACATCAGATAAATCTGAATAGAGTGAGCTCAAAATATACGAAGTTATTAATAAGTTCATGCTGATCAAAAGACAGGTTTTGGAGGGTTGTCATATTTACTTGTGATATAAGCTACTAAAATAAAATTTATAAGGGTCTTCTTATATAAATAAAAGGTCAGAAATGGCTACTTTCAATTATTTGACACCAAAGCGTTAAGATCTGATGAAGTAACCTCAGGCAACCGTTAAGAATCGACTCGACGCAATCCTTGAAAGTGATTTTAATCTGCTAAAAAAGCAAGCTCCTGGGGAGTAGGATTACTCCAACTTGACAGTTAAAAACAACAATCCTCTCATCCTTGACTACGTTAAAGGAATTTATGAAGAGTATAACATTGCTGATCCCTTATCAAAAGCCTAAAAGAAGTATGAAACACCCACTCATCACAAAATGGGGAAAAAAATATACATCAATTTGTACAGCTCAAGGACTAAAAAAATTTAAAGCCCTCAAATGTAACAATTCCAATAGTCACGCTTGAAAACTTCCAAGATGCTTGATGTGAGTCGTCAGAAGGCAAGCGATGTAGTTGATACCGAAATAACAATAAAGAGACAAAGACAGTTAGAAGATAGCGTATCATATCGAGCCAGTATGAGCTACTTTGATGCGAGTTTTCATGAGAGAAATGAAGCACTATAGCCAAGACTCAATAAATCATCTGCAATCAGGAGGGAGAAGGAGAAACCATTGGCTGTTGTCAATGACCAATCATAAAAATTGGATACCTTCAGACCTCGACAGCCAAGCAGATCTGAAAAAGACTAAAGTTTGTTTCCAAATAATTCCAAGCCTATCAACTCCTTAGTATATGAAAAAAGAAATATGCAATCGGCTACATCTGAGGAAAGTTCGCATGTAAATGAAACCTTTCGTTATTGTGTGGGCTGCTAGAAAGCTTTACTTCATGTAAACATACAAACGCATTAAAAGATCTGCAAACAATTCCAGCAAGTGTTTTAGATGAATCCCATTGAAATTGTTCAGCATCTCTGCCAAAAGATATAAAAATTCGAAAGATAAGTTAGACGTCAATCTAAATAATTACAACATAGAGATGTTCAAGAACTGAGCAATCACTCATGTCGGATATTGGAAGAAAGTCGAGTCATTGCTGGGAATGGAATAATGACAGAGGACTATTAATGCGAATACAAACAAGCCATGGAGATCGGCAGCAAATGGTGCATGATGACTGAGCAGATTAATAAAATTAACTGGTTTTTGAAGATCCGCCAAGGAATAAAAAAAAAGGTTGGTTTATGATTCATTTGCCTTTCTTATTATTGATCCATGATTGATAATCTTCTTCCAGAGTTGCTGATTAAACATCTTTTAAGAGATAAATTTATTTATAATCATGGACAAGATAGAGCACTTTTAAAAGGAGTGCACTTAGTCAGTTCCCAAAAAAGAGTCGAGAGCATCTTTAAAGGCCATCAACACATAACCTGAATAGGCTGGTCTTATAAGACAACAAGAGATAGTTGATGTCCTCAATCGATAAAATATGGTTAGATATCTCAAAGGTTTGTCACAATGCTGCAACTCATAGGCCTTGGTAAGTCAAGCCAGCAAGAAAGTAATCGAGAAAGCGAGCCTAAGCCTGGAAAGGGGAATTCTCGAAATATCATTGGTACTTTTGGTTTGAGCCAGAATCCACCACCTATCCCAAAGAAATTGCCCTATAATCATAAAACAGCTCAGCAAGAGGAGAAATAAATGCAAGCAAAGAGTAAAAGGGAAGAGATGAGTCGCAAATTACGCTTTCTCGATGAACAAATTAGATGTGGAACTACCAAGGAGAGGGCCAATGAACAGGGATTTGATATTGAAATCAAGCAAATTTTAACTAAAGAATAGCATTAACATAAGGTAAAGTAACTTACGGAGGGGTGGATGGAACGCAAACGTCGACAGAAGGAATTTCAGAATCAGGAAACGCTTAAACAGCATTAAGAGGAAGTGCACGAGCAAGAGCTGCGATAAATTTAAAAGCAAAAGCAAGCCTAAGCTAAACGTAGTCTTATTCAAACCAAAATTTAGCAGAGAAAAAAATAGCATTCATAGTTTTTAAGTGAGCAGTCAAAATTCGAGGAACAGCTACTTTCTGCAAAGGAAAAAGATTGTCTATATGTTAAGATGGAACAGAGGTATGTATCTGAGGTGGTTCTGCCTGCTCTTGAGGAAAGGAAAAACAAACTTAAGCAAATTCGCAATTTTAACAATAGATACGATTCTGCCGTCATTAATTAGCATGAGAAGAAGTATCTGTTGGCTCGAAATTCTTCTCATTCTGAGAAAAAATCAGAGCAAAATAGCCTTGAATCTAAGTGGCAGCCGCCCTTTCGCACAGCCAAATTGACAAAATTGCTCGAACAATAAAAAATTCAGCAAAAGTAAAAGCTAGAAGAACATAAAAAAAAAATGGAAGAGCATGCTCGCAGATAGCAAAATTTTATCAGTGAATTGAAGTCCAAAGTCAAACTAACAGTAGACCCAGCAAAAAAATAGGAAATTGAAAGGAGATTAATTGAGGAGCACAAAAAAAGGGAAAGGCCAATCATTGACGCCAGGAGAATCGGTGAAGCTTATATGGAAATTGCTAAAAAGATCGCCAAACCTTAACATCTGCGAAACTCAGAAGTAAAATCAAGGACCACAGAGGAGAAAAAAAATATAAGCCAATTGAAAAACTTTCTGTTGCCAAGAGATCGAAGTCCACAGTTCTACCAGCATCAGAGAAAACGAAGGATGGAAGGAATTTTGAACTCAGAGTGCTCAGTCAACTAAAAGTGCCAGCTTTTACAGATGGAGACTGACAAACTGTAAGAAAAGATAAGGCAGCAGGAGTAGTTAGATCGAGTAAAAGGACAGGATGAATAAACAGGCGAGCTTCTCCTTTGCAGCATCCAGGCCAAAATGGGATTAATATAGTTGCTAACAAAACAAAAATCAGATTAATGATTTGCTTTTATATATCATTCTTGCTGCTAAATGGTTGATTTAGGTTCCAAGTGCTCAACGATGAGGGTATCACCAACACGGAGTTTACGTCGGTTTGCATAGCTCAGCACAATGCAACCTGCAGAACATCCAGCAGTTGGAGGGTTAGTGTCATCACCAGAGGTGCAACAGGCGCAGCCATGAATAAAGAAAGCTGATCTTCCACACATTTCGCTGGGTTTTTGAGGATCGAGGTAGAAAGCACACGGGCGTTGTGTCGTTTCATGCATCACATTAACGCAAGAAGCAAGCTTGTAGGTAGTAGCAGGAAGAGGACCTGTATTTACTACACATTGCTTTGCAGGATTATTGTATCCTTCTCCTTGTCCTGAATAGCCTTTAGTGTTGATTTCGTAATTTCCTGAGCCTCCATGAAAGCGGCCAGTGTTTTGATAATAATGATAAGTCATAGCTCCACGACTAGGCAATGAAGCACAGCAACTTGTAGTGCAAGATGTATTGCCAAGATTTTGATTGTAACCTTGAACCAAATGAGTAAGAAACGAGCTCACTCGTTCTAGGATCTGCTCACCTTGGAAGGCTGACGACCCTAGATGAGCCAGCAATAGTATTGAGAGCACGAGCACAATTTTCATATGTAGATGAATATATTATTGGAGATTATTGATTAGTTATAGAACTTTATATTTTAAGGTAATAGTGCACTTCTCATATACATCAAGCATCCATTTTCTATTGAGCTAATACAACACTTGGCACTTCGCTTACACGTTTGCGACTCTCAGTTAAAATTATTTAGACTTATTTCTCAATGGCTTCTCGGACCTACCAGCTTTCGCAACGAGTCCTCGAAACATTAAGAGGTACATCTCTGCATAGCTATAAGTAGCCAGAAATAAAGGGGTATTTACTAAAGATGGCTACCCTATGATTAAATGCATACAGCTTAACGAAAGATGAGATCGAGGAGTTAAAGGGTTCCTCATTTATGACTAAGTTCATTCTCTGGAAAAAAGGACTAATAGGTTATTGTGGTCTGTTATTTGATTTGAAAAGTTTCTGTATTAAAGATACACTACCTCGTATGGCATCAAGGGTAATTTCTTATTGCCAATGCTGATTGTGATAGAAACCTCATGCAGAAAATATTAGCGAATAAATTGTGAAAAAGTTTGCTTTTCATTTCCCACACTAATCTCGAAATCTTCTTTGCTGTCTGTCAATGTCAGTTCATATAATAGATCCTGTTTGATGTTCATTTCAGCTGTGATGACTCGCATCTGGCCTGATTCTTCAATTAAAGTCAAAGGATCAATTGAATAGAAATTCAAATGATCATTGAGAATTCTACACTCTTCATTCTAATGCAAATCAGTCATTATGCTATGACGATTAAATATAAATTTGCTAATGCCACGGACACTCAATAAGCAGAAGTGCAGTATGTTGTCTTCAAATAAGCACACCAACATACATCTACCTAGTCGCAGTCCCCCATTCTTAAAGTCATATCCCTATTCAGAATATGAGTAATTGTAAATCAGATTTTAAAAATGTTGCTTTGTGAGGGAGAGCCCTGAAACCAAAATCGAGAGATAAGCTTTTTCCCAAAGAGGACTTAGTGCTTGACCTTCTTTTTGAGGTTGAGGTTTTCCGTTTTATGTGACTGAGTTAGGGATTTATATCATGTTGATAGATACATGTTTTTTATGTCCAGGCAATTTAGAAAAAACAGACATAAGCAAACCTAGCGCTTCGAAAGCAGTGACTATCATGTTGGCTGTTTCTACAACGTTATTCATGGAGCAAGAGAGCAATTGTTGACTGATAATTTACTTTTAAAGGCGGCTACTATCAAATAATTTGACTTCAGGGAGGAACTCAAACTTACAAGATGCACATAATGATGAAGTTTTTACTAATGTAGTAACCTCCGGAATATGGTTATTTGGATGATGCCTATTTTCGTGTAGAGTAAGTGTAACGAGTTCGTCAGTCCATTTGAAATTTACCAGATTTATAAACCCGCCAAAGATATAAATTGTGTTTTTGTGCAAGTTAGCGGTGAAATTGCTGCGAGGACGGAAGGAGCTTCGATTTTATACCAAAAGTTCTGTCCAAGCTTGAATCTTTAAATCAAAGGTCCACACATCATTATAAAGTATGGGTGCTTTCTTGCATGATATACCCTATCCTCCCATTATTATCAGCATTCGCCCTTTGAAATTTACACAACAGTGTCCCGTTCTTGGCGATGGTCTTCCTCCAATTATTTACAATTTCGTGATGGTTAAAGGCGGGGCTGGACTATAACTAAAGTTTTAATTTTCGAAATGTAAGCGGTAGACATCATTGCTAAAGGTACTTTCCTCTCCCTCTCCGAACTCTCCTCCAAATGCAAAAATATCACGGCCGATGAGAGTCATACTGAGGCCAATTTTGGGTTAAAGTTTACCTTGAATATCAGTGATTTACTGCCAGGTGGCAGTCTAGAGATCGCAAAGCCAGTAGTCATCAAGCATTGTTTAACTGGGTGTCGTTCCTCCATAGACAAGCATATAGCGATTCGTTAATGCCAAAGAGACATGGCTTTCTCTTGGAGGCAGAGGATTTTTCTGCTCTAGCTTACGCCAACTGGGGTGAGGCTCAGAGAGTCGCAATTGTAAGAGCTAGTTCGTAAGCTACATAGAATTAGAGAGGAAAATGAATCTACCCAAGGGTAGAGTTGAAAAATCATACCTCTTGATTTATGCACCCTCCAAAGATGTATAAACTATCGCGGATAAGACAGCAAGAATGACTTTATCGTATTTAAGGAGCCCCTTGAAATTCAATGCTACCACCATCTAATGATTCACAGTCGATTTTATAGACCCCTTCACGAGTGACACCAGTGTGATTGCCTCCATAAATGAGTAGCCTGCCGTCATGGATAACAGATGTGTGCCCCCACCGTTTGCTAGGATAGTTTGATTATCTGGGTTGTAAGACCCATTTTAATTTTTTGAATTCGCTACTCTCTTTAACTCCCTCCATTTGTCTTCAATATTTTTATAAAATGATAGGGATAAATCTTCTATTAGGTGTTGCCTCCTTTATTCTTTGTGAATGATTTGCTTGCTTTTTTGTTTTCCTTTGTGACTGTTGACGACTTTTTGATTTTGAAAAGAACAATCATTTTTAATTGACTTCCATTTTGGTTTTAATTAGAAGAATTGCATCAAACATTCTTCACTAAAATCGATCCATTTATTTCATCTAGGGCAAAAATTTCCCATTTCTATCAACTATCTTTAAGAAAGATTGGATACAAATTTTATTAGCAGTGACAGCACATAAATATTCTATATCTATCATTCTACAGTTACTAATTCCAGCTGCCATAGGGAAACAATTCAAAGAAATACAGACTCGAGCCTTTATGATCAATATTGAATACCAGTCAGACTAAGCGGCTAACAGTAACTTAGTCTTTAATTGTTCATTATCATTTACAATATAATTCGATATATATTGGAACATATGGGAAATTCTTTGGACAATATTGAGTAGAGACCAATCAAAGCCCATAAAAAGCAACTAAAAGTCTATTCGCATAGTCAATTAAAGTCTATTGATATTAATCGCTTGGACCAAGAACATTTGGATCTTACAAAATAGAGTCCAATAATAAAAAGAAATCGTAGTTTGAAAGTGGGCAAAAAGGATGAAGCTGATCAATTTAAATAGCACAATAGCCAAAGAAAATTTCTATCACTTAGTAAAGATAATCGAAACAAAAGCAAAATTAGATGGACTACAGATTGCAATGGATCTGAAAGACGGTACTATTCACTATAAAACTAATTTCTATAATCACAGAAACTTCAGCAATCTATGTTTATTATGTAAAGTCCAGAAAGGGAAAACATTACTAAAAAATATCAGACTAGACCTGAACATTTGATTATTAATAATAAATGTAGCTTTAAGAGTTTGCCAATTGAGCAGCCTCGAACAACGATTAGGTTTGTCAATAAAATAAGTTCACCTACACAATTACAAGTTAATTGTTCACCAACTCATGTTAATTAAAATGTAAAATTATTAGTAACTCCGACTACTTCTCTATCAATAAGTTCTATTTCCCAATATATGCCATTTAGGAGTAGTTATGACGAGAGCTGGATACTCAATCAAAATTTTCCATCATCATCAGAGTCAAAGATGAAGAAAGTTCCGGCCAATCGAAGTTCTCTCATTAACAACGTCCCTATTCATCGCATAGCTAAAAATAAATAATAAAAATAGCATAAAAAATAAGATAGAACTATAAACAAATCTGAATATTCTCTCCCAAAACAGTATTCCCCTCAGAAAAGGGAACCTAAAATAAGTAATTTTAATAATATGCCTTTCAAATAAGTAAAAAGTCAGTATAGTATTCCAATTGATGAAATAGTTGAAAGGGAGCAAAAAAAGGATTGCAAAAACTTCAATAAAACAGATATCAATAATAAATCTCTTATGAATAAAGAAAATTTCGGGGAGAAAAGTTCACTGGCGCTGATTTTAGCCAAATAAGTCTAATCACGAACTGTCATATAAGGCGATAATCTATTTGCATTCCCTACTCTTACAAATTTGTCAAACGACAGCAATACTTCATTCATGCCTTTATAAAATCATCAGAATATATAGGCTGATGATCTGTTTGGAAAAAGATTACTGAACTACTGTCAACCCACAATCGATCCTCGAGTTATGGCGGACCTTCTCGCACGTTATCATAAGCAATGATATTAAATTGTTTTCTATTGGCGAATATTTGATAAATCTAATTACAAATGAAATATAATCAGTCTTCTAGCATAGCCTCTAAGAAAGTTTAGAAGTTTATAAAGCCGTTGCTGTTGAGGTCCATCTAGGCCATTATTTGATTAATATCCCTCTCCTTTGGGGACTCTCCTAATCTCAAGAGGCCTGCTTTAAGCTATTGAGGGCTGATCTGGTCCTCCCCTCGACTAAAGAACTAAAATATTTTGCGCATATCTCTTTCTATCTCCTCATCAACCCCTATTCTCGCCGCTAGACCTATAACTTCATCTATTTCTAACCCCCAGTCTTTCCTGCCATATAATTTTTAAACCAATTTGGCAACTTCAGTCTCATCCAAATGATAACCCTGCAATCGCAAGAAGTAAGCTGCTTCATCTAGTCTAAGACATTTGCAGTTTGGAAATTACCGTTTGATGATATCTCTTTGCTATTTATATCGATCTGCCCTAAATAAATATCTGAATCTGTTAGGTTGTGTTAGCTCTGACATTTTCTAATAGAAAATAAAGTACAACACGTCTAATTATATACAAAATTAACAATTTTAGTCTTATTAACATTTATATACTGATTCTTATTCACTCAAGTTTGTATATTAGATTGATTGTTTTGAAATCAATTAAAGGCCGAAAACCTTTGGAACACTTTTGAAAGAATATTCTCCATCATTTTATCCTGATCTTCCTTTGATAAATTTCCAACTATATTACCTTCTCCCTGCACAATATTATTGGCCCCTGCAACTGTGTTACTTAAACCTGATACAGAATTTCCCTGTCCATTTACCTCATTTATGTGGCCACTCACACTATTTTGCTCCCCTTGAATCTGATTAAAATAGCCGTTCACGATGTTGCTATCTCCTACTACTCCATTGACTGATCCTTGAATATTGTTCTAACTTCCATTGATAGAGTTAATATGTCCGCCGACCTGATTAGTATCTCCATTAACATCATTAACGGCGCCCTGAACCGTATTATAATTTCCTGCAAAAGTATTTGTATCTCCATTAGCTTGATTGTTGTTTCCACTAAATATGTTATCTTGCCCATTAGCAATGTTGCCAGTTCCAAATAAGACATAATTTCCCGGCCCATTCATCTGATTTGTATCGTCAGCCATGGATGCCATTAACACTAATGCGAGTACTGTCATTGTGAGAACTTGATTTTTCATTTATTTCTATTTATAGAATTACTAATTTAGAATATTTTGTAAAAATAATGAGATTAAAAATGGTAATTTATTATTTGAATCAGCAAATTAACGAAGGCATGAAATAAATATTTCTGGAAACACAGTCATTAAACATACTCATCAGCAATCATAAATCAGAATCAATCAATTGAGCACACAGCTCTCGTAGGTTGGAATCATGTACTTTATGTTTATAAACGCATCCTAAATAACATCAGTAATACCTATCCTCCAGTCTGCTACAACAATTACAATGTCTATCCGATCAAATCTCCCAAGTTCAGCCTCTTTCGCTGACTGTATTATATCTTATCGCCAAGAGAAGTATTGCTATTCCTGAATATGTTGAATATCGGCAGAATTTGTCGGTAGTAAGGCACTAATGCTTCTCCTATCATTTCACCTGAAAGCACGAGCTTTTGAATCATTTTTAGCATTGTTGCAATTATATCAGGATCACGAGTGTTGAGAGCCGCTGACTAGGTAATAATGTACTTTTAATGGGGATAATCAGCTGAGGGATTACAGGTAATATTTTATTTCCACCCTTTTCCAGTAGATCGTTTGAACCCAAAATTGCAAACGAACGATATGGATCAAACTTTTATCTTACCCCATCAAAAAATATGGGAAGATAGTGATGATAGTCCAAACTTTCCACTGACACTTTCCACACCAACTTTGGAAGTGAGTTTTGGTGATCAACTTTAATTGGAAGATCCCCTCTATCATAATATCGTCGAAATTAGGAGATAGACACTTCTCGCTTTTGAAAAGCTCCTGATTTAGGCACTGGCTTTTAAAATTATTTCTTTTTTTATAGGGTGCTGGAGGTATTTCCTCCGTTACCATGTATCTTGGTGTGCTTTGAAAGAGATCCTGATAGAGTCAACTCATGAATTGGCTCGTGGATTGTCTCCTTCACCTTGTCTTTTGGCAGGTATTCCTTTGGAAAATCTCCAAAAGGACTATGAGGATTTTTGGGTGCATAGTCATTTTTCCATGGTTTATACATTTGATTGCTCTGCTTGCTGATCATTCCCTTGAGTTGATCCTCGCCTGCATGAATTAAAGCGTACACTGTATTTGAGAGGCAAGGTTGTCTCTGCGGAGTGAGTTGGCTATAGAACTCTGTTGCAGTTTTGGAAGCATGCTGATAAGTTATAAAAAGTAAAGTGAGTGGAATTAAAATAAAACCGTATTTACACGTTTCTCATATAGTTATTTTGAAATTTAAACAAAATTGGTATTTAGTATGGTATCTATTGAGAAGAAATGCCGTAATTAGGCCTAAATTTACTATTAAGGACAGATTGTTAGATGTTAAAATTAATACAAATAAAGAAATCATATATTTTGCATTTTCTGTTTTTTTGACTTCAGCCTCTATTTTTTTCCAATTAAGTTTTCATAATAAATTTTCAATTTCTCAGTTGTCTAAAGCATAAATTGATTATTTTTATTATAGATAAAGCTATTGGACCACATCCGCTGCACATCATGATGAAACTAAGCTGGTTATTTGTAGATGTGAGACTATAATTTAAACTCGATTGTTTGGAGGTCAATTGGAGAAGCTATTGTGTTATAGTAATCTGGGGCGCCATCTCGTTATTAGTTGACAGGCTAGAGGAAAGGAAGGATATATTTGTGATTCTTTAACTTGGTTAAGATTAATAATTATTAATTGAATTTGTCTACAAATTTTGAAGATTATTATATTTTCTGATCTTACTTTTAGGATATTTTAATCTCATTTGAAGTCGTTTTCTTATTTAACTCCTAATTTTCCTTATTTTTATCTATTGACATTGGAATTTTAATTGATATTTATACTCTAAAAAGTGGCCCGCTAATAACTTTTCTTTCCTATTTTTATATTATTTAATCTTTTTCTGCTGGTTGAGGCACGTTTATTGGCTATAGTTTATCACTTAACTTTGGAGCTTCATTGTGCTAAGCTTATTTGGGTTATTCCTTATAATATTTTTAGTTCAATGAATTTTGGCTGATGTCACTGCTCTTTTCCTGCATAATTCTTTCTCTCTCTTATTGCTTTTCTATTTAGACATGCTCTGTTTATTCAAAATTAGGATTGCTTTAAGAAATATAACTGCTCTATAGACTTTATACCTGCCAGTTTCTCTTATTATATTTTATTTTTTTGACACAAGCCAATCTCGATGATTTTCTTTCACTTTCTAAAGAAGTTTTACTTTGATTTCGACTTAAAGAACCTTAAGGACGTCCTCTCTTTTTATTAGCATCATTAACAAATTTTAAAGATTCCTCAAGAAGCATAGTTTACTTTCTTTTTAATTTTGAAAAATGACTAGGCAAAGGCAAAAGGCAATACCCTTTGGGGAGTTTATGTTGAATCATTATTCTTTGTTGCTAGTTTAGAGTAAATATGGGTGCTTCTTACTTTTAAGGACTGCTTTCGCTTTTAAGTTTGCAGATGGACTGTTAATTTTTCAATGATCCACAAGACCAATCATCACTATAATCAAAATTATCCCTTTGAATCATAGTTAATAAAACTTATTGTTTTGGGGGGAATAGACTGTTTAAATAACAATTTAAGCTTGCCTATTTTTATAAAATTATTAACTATTTAATTTCCCTCCAATAATAAGTCAAAATCTTGAATATAATTTGCTGATTCATTAATAGGTCAATATATTCAACGAGGTGGTAAATTTAGACACTTTTGGATTTATTATGATATATTAGCATCTACATTTTCAATCAATATTAATATGAATAGAATTTTCGGATTTTTCAAGGAAAAGTTAATAGAAGCAAAAGAGGAAAATCAAAACTAACTACAAAATATCATCAATGCTCTAGAATTCGAGGCCTATTCTCCCCAAAAGATGTTGACTCTTCTTCAAGATATCAAAACTAATTATCTTGAGTGGAACATCCTCATTGCAAACTAGGCTTCAACTGGACTTTATTATTCACAATTACATAATAAAAACTGCGCTTTGAAGAAGATCAAATTGGGAAAAGAAACTGCAAGCAGGATTGATAAAAATTCGATTGTTTTGGAGCAAATGCAAAGGACATTAGAAGAATTGAAAGGAGTCGAAAAGTTAAGCAGCAAATGGACAATCTAAATGAATAGAAAAGTTTAAAAACTTGATTTAACATTATGCAAACGGAAACTCAAGTAAAGGTAGCAAAGACAATAAATTAATACAATGAACTTAGAAGCCGAACAAATTAACAAAGTTAGAGAAGAACAAAATTAAGAATAGACGATGTAAATATTAATCCAAAAGAGTAAGCAAAAATAATCACGAAATTAATCAACTGAAGAATATAACAAAATATAAGGAGATTCTAAACCAATTTAGAATTCCTAATAAATGTATTTGTGAAACAATAAATCTCAATGATAGTTATCCTTTGCAATATAATTTTTCAAAGTTAATAATATTGAGTGAATGACACATTTTAATTGATCTACAATTAGGATTGAGGGAATTAATTAATAAAATATCAAAGGATGACTTCATCTCGCTATAATAGGCTTTTGACGATCTGCAGAAATGCCTGTGTTGTTTAGAAATGAACCCAGTGACCTGCGCCTTCTACTTTATGAAAATTATTCTCCTTCATTTGCGGATAATTTTCCTTATAAGTGGCAATTTCAACTTAATCGATATTGCCAGACATATCTCCATAAATAACATCGACAGGCACCTTCCATGCCCTTGAATTATCTTTTCCCAAATCAAAATTTCCAATATTACTGTAATTGCTAACAAGCACTGGCAAATTGACGCGCCATCGATGCTAATTATCGCTAATCTTAAAGATATTAGATTTGAGAAGAGAAGCAATATCGGATGTAAGCGAATGTTCATCTATCTATTGGTTAATTGTTTGAATTGGCTCGGTCAGATTAATTTCTAACAATTTTTTAAGCATTGAGCCCATTTTTATATAAGATGGCTTCGAAGATAAAGGGGTTGCTGGAATGTCAATAATGATGACTCTGTCTATAAATTTCTGGATTTCAGGAGAATTGTAATGCTTTGTAAACTACATTAGGGCCAATCCACCCATTGAGTGGCCCATTAAAGTTAACTTTTATTTTCTATTGTTCAGGTTATTTGTCAGAATGTATTGAAAGAGATCGTCAGCCAGATCCTTGAGAGTGTGAGTAAGAGTATGGGGACTGCTTCCTGACTTACGCGACGGTTACCGTGGTTTCTTGCATCAATAAGATATGCATTGACATATTTGGAAAAAGACGGAGCTTTTGAAAGATGGCGAAAATTTTTAGAGGAGCCCATCAATCCATGATGAATAATTATATTCCTTTTTCTGCCGAAAATGTGTTTGATTGATTCCAAGGATACCATATATCGAAGATTTGTTGTTAGCATAATATTTCTCAAGCTTAAATATAGTCATATAACAAATTCACCATTGCTTAGTACGAATAATTAATGTTTTATAACCCTTCAAATAACGGCGCATATTGGCTTAATTAATTTAAATCGATTTTATTCACAAAAGGATCGGTAAAAGAGGAGGACAAAATTTATAAATGAATTTTTATAAGTTTTTGGGTTTGGTTTTTCAAAGGATTTAAGGTTTGTAATCATTGGATCCTGTTAGAACAAATATTTGATAAAATGGATCAACAACATATTGGAATTATTAACCATTAAGACTATTTGGATTTTTTGAAGGTATACATGGGCAGAGAAAGACCTATGGAAATTGATCCCACAAAAGTGGTCAAATTAGTATAAAGTCAAGAATTAATACCATCTCTTAGCAGCAAACTTCTCACTGATGAATTACCAGTGTCAATCCCAGTAAAGATAAAAGATTCTCAAGGGTTAGATTCTATTGATTATACTCCCTCAGCTAATCAGTATTCCAGCAAAAGACAGCAATCATTCAAATCAATTATCAGTTAATCATACAACCCACTCCAATAATTTGGTGATTTAATCACAAACTAAATAATTTAAAAATGTCAGGAGTATGACAAGGATAAAGATGGGAGTCTAAATTTAAAATAAATATAATCTTTCTTCTATAACATAGTTGAGTTATAGTACAACTCCATTGATTTTATCATCAATAACTATTTTAACTTTCAGATTCAAAGCACTGTTCCCTATGTTGAACTCACGGAAATTATTTGTGAAGTTCATTTTCGTTAAATATTCAGCACTCTCATACATAATTAGTTACAAATACTAAATCCTAATAAAATATTGATGAAGAGTGACTATTTTAAAAGAAAAGTATCATAAAATTGTTATTTCTTTCAAACTAAACCATCCTAAAATCTATTGGAATTAGTTTTCTAGGAACTTAAAAATAAATCTTTATAAAAACATAAAGAATAGATTACTCTTGAAGATTTTAGATCATACATACTGGAGTATTGCTGCAAAAATAAGCTTGTATTTAAGCATCAAGCAAATAGGAAAGTATCCAATTTCATGAAAAACGCTCCTTCAAGCATAGTGGAAGTCTAAAATTCTCATTTTGAATAGGATGGGTCTTAATCAAGTGAAGTTAAGGTGAAATAACATGAATCTTCGTTTAATAAAGAGGAGATTGAGTAAATGAGATGTGTGAGTTATAAAAAGACAAAAGACAATAAATTCAGTTAGTAAAGCATTTCTCCAGCCCATTAGAATCTCTCTTAACCAAAAATATCAACTAATAAAGAGTTCAACTCAATAAATTTGAGTTTAAATTAATATAAATGCAAAAATGAATAAAATGAATCACTCAATTTCAAAGATCTCCTTTGGAGATTTTTAAAAAATATTATTTCTAAATACTGTCAAAATCGAATGGGTTGGATTACAGATGTTGAATTTAGGTATCTACTAAATTAATAGCATCTCTTTCGAGAAGATAAGCTTTTGGAACAACTGAGTTCAATGTTGAGAAAGAATAAATAAATTGAAATTTAATTTATTGTGGGATACATCATACATTATAAAGGATAATAGGCTTTAAGAAAGTTCAGCAGAAAACAAATTAAGGGAAAATCAACTTTAATCCTTGATTAAATATCCCACATTCTTCAAGATGCATATGGGTTTTTAAGTCACGATATAAAACTATTTCAATAATGTACTATATCCTTGCTTTCCCATCACCACAACAACCAACTCACTTACAAAGACTATTTATAACTTATTGGTCGTAATTTTTCAATTAAAAATTCATTTTGATGGATACATATTTTATGATAATAATTTACAACCATTCAATTTAATTTTTTCAAATTAAAGATTATCTTAGAGGTGAAACCAAGATTAAATTTGGTTACTATTTAGCTCATAAATATAAGGATAATCTGTATGAAATCAGAAGGCGACTATCTCCTGACAAGCCGGACACATTTTGTTAACCTTGAGGTGGTTGCCTATGCATTCTTTGTGAAAAAGGTGGCAGCAAGGCAAATATGTGCACATCATCCCCGCGTTGAGTTCTTGATAGCACGACAAACATCTTATTTACAAAATAGCTACATTTATTGTTCTCCACCCTCAAATTCTATAGTGACTAGAGAGTTAATGGCCTACTATGGTAGTCCGCTATATTTTTGAACATTCTCAATCCAATTGTTCATTTATTGCTCATCCTCTTCACTCACTGCATATAATAGGACTTACTTTATTTTTCTTTATCTTCGTATTGTTCTAACTCTTCTTTCTGATTTTTTAACTCATCATCAAGCTATTGGCCAGCAGACTCAAGTTCAGCGACTTCCTTCTAAAGTTTAGAAATTAGAATTTATCGTTATTTGTTGGTATGTTGAAGCTCTATCCATTTTTTTAGCAAGGATGATGGTGAATGTTGCTCATGACGCTGTTAGCTAACTAAATGAGAAAGTACATTTGGGAGTTGATTAAGGACTTCATTTTGATCAGCGGTTAGAGTTTAATTAATTTCGATTTATATGATATTCACAGGAAGTATTTGTATTATTGGACTTAAATTATTATTTTTAATGTAAAGATATACATTAATATCATAGCAATGCTGTTAGAACTCTGTTTCTGAGCAAAGTTTCTAAAATGTAAAATAAAAATTAAGGATATTTATGTCTCTCATCAATAGCTAAAGTTTTATAGTTATATTAGCCTGATCAGAAAGGAAATGTTGGGTTAATTTTAATAATGTTCATAAAGCAAATAACTCATATATAATTAAAATATTTCAGGTAAACATATTAACTCGAATGAATAAATGTGAGCACGGATAAAAAATAACTAGCTTTTGCGCTTCAGACTGCTGCGTTTGGAAGGAGGCAGCGGGATGTTAGCAGTGCATGAAAAAGTACCACAATCACATGGGTACAACAATCTATCTGACAGAAGAAGATATAACTGCAATCGTAAAAAAGTATACCATGGACAACAACATCAAACCTAAGTGCAGACTACTGCAAGAAACCATTTATAGTTATTTTAGTCTCATTAAGACTGAACTCACCAACTCGATGGATGTAATCTGCAAAAATATGATTAATCAGATCGGGTACCCCTATCTGTATAGCAATAACACTCTCTCGACTTACAAGCGTCTCAAGAACAAATAATACAGGAAACTAGTGCAAAAAGAGTTCAAAAGTTTATATGAGCTGTCTATGAAAATAAACTAAAAAGACCTGGCGAGGTAGGAGTCTAAAATTTATGTCAGCGAAATGAAAGTTATTGATTAATTTCTCAATAACCTTGAAAGCATGGTTAAAAATTATGAACAGATTGTAAAAAATTGCCAACAGGGGTTCCTCCATGACAGCACACTGATTAATAAAATCAATGATATCATCAGGCACATGCCTGTCGACTTGTCTAACAAAAATACTCATAAATAAAAAGAGAGCGAACATCTCAAAGTTATTATCCCTCATTCAATAAAACAAAAACATGAAAATTCAACAAAAGAAAGCAACAAAGTGGAGGTTAAACTCTTATAGAGTACCTCAGCTGCTGAATACAGTCTCAACTCAGGTCGCAGTCCAATGGTGGTCCCATCATCTCCATCTACAGTTTCTCGTCCAAACTATAGCAGAGATGTTTCAATTGATAAAAAGATAATTAAGTAGCATCGCTTCATCTCTCCACTTGCTTCCAAAAAAGATAAAATCCGATAAAATGCTGATAAATAAGTTGTTCCCTTACACCAAATCAGTAACAAAACAGAGCCTATTCATAATAATAAGGAAATGTAAATTAATGAAAAAAAGAAGATATTGATTGAAATGATGAAACAGAAATAAGACAGTGCCAAAAACTAAAAAGATAAACCTGAGGATGAGATCAAGAAAAAGGAGAATAATTTTATTCCCAAAAAATAGTAAATACTGGAAACTCCTTTAAAAACCAACAAAGAGGAATCTAAAAGTTAGATCGATTTTAAATTGAGTGATACTTCTAATGAAGTATCAGAGGAGGACATTAAAACGCCTTTTAGAGATGTACAGCAACATGCTTTTACCAAGTTGCCATTGGAAGAGTTAGCCAGCATTGATCAATAAATATCAGATGCTTCATCTGTAAAAGAACAAGTCATAGTTATCCCCACTCCGCCAGCACTTCATTTGGGTATTGGTGAAATCAGCTCTCCTCTCTTAAAGAAAAAGAGTACCATGAGCAAATATTAAGAATATAAGTTAAAGTATTTAACAGAGAAGAAGGATCAATTCGATTAAAAAGAAAAATAACTGTCACTTATCATCAAGAGCACCTATTCAGCTTAACCAAAAAAAGAATAGATGGGACTCAAATAAAACTAAACCTAATCAATCGCCTTACTCTTGAAATCATTAACCCTTAGCGCCAATTAAGCAATTCAACATCTATAGTTAGCTCTGAAACTCGCTGACAACAATATTTCTGCTGCTGAATACCTATCTTATCTCTATTTATAAGTTAACAGACCGATGGACTGCATTCATCTTTGCAATAAAATGATTGACAAAAGATAAAAAGCCCATGCTCCTGAATAGATGTCTTTTATCATTGACAACAATAGGGCTGCTGCTCTCAATATGGTGGGGCGATATTCCTAGTCTATTTTAATTCTGGAAAAGTGCCTGCGAATTCGCTAAAAAGATTATTTCTATAAGAATCTT
>Ga0302185_10000129_pt1 | contig 60383 bp, 101 predicted proteins | sample II_Bog_E1_1_FD_200231 | JGI IMG/M metagenome (GOLD analysis project Ga0302185, IMG submission 200231) | Peat permafrost microbial communities from Stordalen Mire near Abisko, Sweden - II_Bog_E1_2 | ecosystem: Environmental > Terrestrial > Soil > Wetlands > Peat | place: Sweden: Abisko... | reverse complement strand
ACCGCTGCCTACATAGGCAGCATACAAACAGCGTGATTTTTCTTTTCATATTTCTATTTTCACCAGGGAATGGTTTCGCCCAGCCCTGGTTTTTACTCTCTCCTGGAACTTCAACCTATATTTGTATAACAAAAGAGAATACCAATCATGACAAAGAAACAACGCAGGAAGGGCAGCAAATTCCCAAAGGCCGTGGGACAGTCCATCAAAGGCCGCAATGACTGGTCCTCAATGAGCAGACTCGCCAGCACCGTCCGCAGAGCAATGGCTGCCAACGCCACAGCCGACATGTCTTAGACCACCAGGAACATAAGCCTATATTTGTATCATCAAACAGAGATTATGCAAGTAGTAACAATCAACGGCCGGGTCACAGTCATCAACGAGACCAGGGCCGAGGCAATAGAGGTCTTCAACGACACACTCGAATCCTACGGCCTCAAGCCACTCACCGAGGATGAGCTAAGGGACTGCAACATAAGCGCCGGCCAGACAACGCAATACCTAATAGAACTCGCCAGGGATTACATCAGCGAATTGCAGACCGAAAGAGCCCAGGAAAACAACAAGCACAACTACACAGACATACAAGCAGACTAACATCAGGAATATTACACTATATTTGTATCTCAAACAAATGATATGAAAGAAATAAACGTTAAGCTGACCATCCCAACCCCAGGTATCGAGATCCTCAATGACGAAACAGAAGGCAGCCAACTATGGTTGACATACAGCAAAGAAAGCAAGAAGAACTACCTGGTGTTCGCCCATGGTCAACAGCACGCTGAGCAAACAGTGTTGATGGTTCTCGGCCACTACTACAACCTTGACGACAAGGCCATCGAGTATCTAAGTAACACAGTACAGTTAGCAACTGTATAACCACAAATCCCTGGTGTATGTGTAACAATGTACACCAGGGATTACACACTACCTTTACACCATGCAACACAACCACATCAGCAGACACAACAGAAGGCAACGACACAGATACCTGGTGAGGCTACTACTTATATGCATCATAGCTTACCTGGTGTTCAGGTACCTATGACACCAGGGATATACACACCACAACAGCCGCCAATGGCATCCCAGGTGGGGCCCCGAAAAGGCTTTTTCCTGCACCAAAACACACTGAGAAAAGCCGGGTAGGTCTCGGGAATTTGCGGGATATTTTCCGGATTTTAAAACCTCGCCCCAGGCTTCGGCTTGTAAACCAGCGAGTTGCGCATTTCCAGCCCGTAGAAAAAATTTTTCCAGAAATTTTCCGGATTTTAGAACTCCCGTACGCCGCAAAGCATTGTAAACCAGCGAGTTGCGCGTTTCCGGCCCGTAGAAAAAATTTTTCCAGAAATTTTTCCGGATTTTAGAACTCCGTGGTGCTATTAGTGGTAACTTCACCGTTCGAAAACAGAAACTATGGGCTCACTATTCAACTTGGACATGACCGGGCCGTCGTACAACAGTACGGGCCTCGAGGTAAAACTCACACCGGAGTTCATCGCGACCGGCATAAAGTTCAGCGAGCGGTTCAGGAGGGGCACGAGCACTTACCACTCGAGGCTGAGGGGGCTTTTCCTCACGGTGACCGAGAAGGGTGTGAACTGGAATGACTCGTATAACGACTGCCAGATATTCGACCAACACCGGCAGACGGCTGATTGCTGGGTAAACCACGTGACACTGGACGGGGACTGGACCAACAAATTCCGGGTACAGCTCGAGTACACCGATGGCACGATGTCGGCAGTGATGGACCCCTCCATGGCAGCGCTCGGGGACAAAAAATTCTCCATCCCGCTTACCGGACAGACGAGGGCGATAATTATACATCCACCATCTGCGGAGGCTTATGATGACCTTGTGTACGACGATGATGTGCAGTTTCAGTACCTTGTGCCTGGGAGGCGTTACGAGCTGGTCAAGACGTGGGACGTCGTGTACGCCGCTGACAATGACGACGATGACGACGACGAGCGGAGGCTCGAGTTCCTGGCGAAGTACCCGCAATTCATGGAGAGTAAAGACCCGAGCGAGCACAACCTGTTGACGCAAGGGAGTAGGTTCTCCCACCAACCGATCATGGTGGTCTCCGTTGACCCAACGCCGGGTTGCAGCCTGGACGAGGACAGGTTCAGCCGGGAGGCGGAGAAGGGGAACATGACAGTGTACCTCGAGTACACGGTCCGCTACCGCCTGGACGGGTCGGAAGAGGTGTTGACCATCAAGGGTCACGACCAGGAGAATACCGGCAATTGGCCGGAGCCTGGGACCTACCACTCATACATAGTCGATTCGCTCAAGTCCGGTCTTACCACGGAGAGGGAGGCCAAGGCGATGGAGAAGAGGGAGAGCGTGGCATGCCGGGATGTAGAGAGGAAAGCAAGGAGGGCGTGGGCCGATGGGGTCATGGCGATGAAGGACACGAACCTCGACGAGATACCGACCGTGAGGATCGCCGGGCTCGATTGGACGAACCTTATAAACAGCAGCGGGCACCTGATTGAGCTTAAGAACAACTTCCACGACCTGATCCCGAAGGGGTACAGGCTACCGACTATCAAGGAATTCCAGGCGCTGACGGTGTTCTTCCACAGATTCAACAAGAAGACTAACAGGATTACGTTCAAGGACGGCAGGAGGTCGCTGACCTTCGATATGAACGGGTGGAGGAGCAGCAACGGTGGCGTGTGGGACAGCGGGACCGAGGCGCACTTCTGGACCAAGCTGCCCAAGTTCGACCCGCCGCTGTACAGTACGGACAGGTTCGTGATATACAGCGGCGGGCAGGGATGCTCCGGGAGCGTGTCCGTGGACGGCAGCACTGGCCTCGCCATGCTACTGATAAAGGGGTGATGCGCATAAAATATTTACGCGGCAGTTTGAGACTTGCTCGCCGGACATGCGTACCTTTGTCTGAAACAAATACACAGAGATGGAAAAGTTGGAAGGGTTGGTAGATGTAGGGGACACGACGCGCAAGGGTTGGATGGAGTTCAGGAATACCGGATTGCTGTTCGTCATAAACCAGTTGCTACAGGTGTTCGGCTGGAGCATCGTCATCGCAATCGACGGAGACGGGGAGATCGAGGACGTGTGGCCCGCGAGGGTGAAGTTCAGGGGTTTCGGGGAGGAGAGTCAGGACGAGGGGTACGAGAAGGTGGCCAGGTACATGGCGGAGAAGGGGGGAGAGCTGCTCGACGAGGTGCTCGAGCAGTAGGAAACTATACATTGTAGTCATTACTATAATAAAATATCATGAGCGAATTAAAAGCGAAATTAAATAATGAGATAGCCCGGTTTGTAAGTACTTTAGAGGATAAAGAATTAACACATGCCTTCTTGGATTTCTCTAATAAATTAATGCGGGAAACAGATGAAAATTTGCAGCCAAAAGTAAATTTGTTATCGACAACGTCAGGGCACAAGCTAATAGTTGCGGAGCCCATGGAGGCGAAGAAGGAGCTGGAGAGGTTGTTTGATGTGCTCAAGACCAAGAGCGTAACTGACTTGTCGAGCAGTATGCACATCGACAAGCACAAACTTAACATCCTGGTGACCTGGATCGAGGGCGCCTATTAAAAGAGTCGACATGAAAGACATTAAGAGGTACACTGTGATAGCATTTAATCCGGGGGAAAACACGATATACTACCACGACAAATGGGAGTTCAAGGACTACCACAAGGCGTTCAGGAAGCACCAGATGGGCGAGGACTTCCCTTCGGGCCTTGAGGAGATAAGCTGTGACAACGGGACTATAAACATATCCGTAGATTTCAACACGATAGATGAGGCGTGGGAGGAGATATGGACGATCGAACCGGAGCACGTCGCCAGGTTGACGACCACCGAGAATTACAACACATTTTCTGAACTTTATAAACTGAAAAGACATGGTGGAGGAGAGAACGGTTGAGGAGTGGTTCCTTTCGGTGCCGCCAGCGTCAGAGATGATATGTGACGTGCAGGAGGACAGGCTCAGACTCCGTGCGAGTTCTTTCGGGGATGCAATGTCGAAGGCCTTCAGGCTTGCCGCCTCTCCCAGTATGGTGAGGTACTATGATAAGTACTACGAGACGTACATGGGTGGGATGGTGAGAATGTATGATGAGCCAGATGCCTTTGACAAGTTTACGTAGTACATTTACAAAATACAAAATAACGGTCATGAATAACAAGTACGAGCTGGTCGCATACCAGCCGGAAACCGGCAGGGCGTTCGTCAGATACGACGGCAGGATCACGCATGTCCACATGATACTCGAGCCGACCGAGTGCTCGGAGAGCACGATGAGGGCGGTCACGGCCAGAGAGTGTTACACCATGTGCGATCTCGAGTTCTCGAGCTGGCCGGAGCTGAACGACTTCCTGGACGAGAAGTATCTCGACGAGATGGAGAACAGGCCGCACGTGTCTCACGAGGAGAGGATGAGGACGATAATGGGCTACCTCGACAAGCAGGGGCAATAAACAACACTGGAGGTTAATGGGGAAGGGCAAGTGGGAGAAGACGTACACGCTCATCAGCGTGGACGTGAAGAGGAGGGTGATATACTACCAGTCATACAGGAAGGGCGACCCGGTGACGTACTACAGCTTCGACGGCAGGGACATAGGCTTCTCCTCGGAGAGCGCCGTATACTCTCCGGACAAGAGGTCGGCGAGCATAAGGCGGTTCGAGCACCTGGACACCATATACGGGGAAGTCGTCGGCCAGCTGAAGTGGGCCGAGGAACTGATGGGGACGCTGCCGGTCCACCCGCACCAGAGGCGAGAGGACGTGTACTACGACTACGCGCTGCACGGCGGCAACAAGCTGGGCATGAGACTCACGGCGGCGAACATAGACGGCGGGGTCTACGCGGCTGAAGACTACGTGAACTACTACCTGACGCTGAGGGACCTCACGCTGTGGCTCGACGACGACAGGCTTGACGACGAGCTGACGAGGCTAAGGGACGCAATTTACGCGAAAAAACAACTAATGATAAACCAATGAAGACAATAAGGACGGCCGACGGCAAGACGAGGGAGATCATAACGCTGTCGGCAGAGGAGATGATGTCGCTAAAGGAATGGGAGTGGGCGGGCTTGAACAGCGAGACCGGCAACACCAAGTACGACCTCTACGAGGACGACGTGGTCAGCGAGGACATCGAGAGGAATTCGAGCGACCACTCGTGGACGATAATAAGGAACTCGGACGAGCGGTTCTTCAGGTGCAGGGTCACTTACGGCCCGGACGGGCTATTGAAGCCGGAGGAGAACGAGTGGACAGAAGTGTTCGAGCACACGATCACGAAGACCTTATACTGGTAAACTAAGGCAAACAAGTTGTATGAACAAGAATAATGGCGGTTGATAAAAGAATTATAATAAGAGGGCAATACTACAAACGTCATCTCATATCAGTAAACATAGACAAAAATATCATTTACTATATGACAAACGAGACCGGAGAGTATTACAGCTTTGACGGAAACATAATAACACAGTCAAGCTTCGACGAGTCATACAATGACGACCATTATTTTACTAAAAGTTTACTTTTTGACGACATAATGGAAACCTATGATTATACGATCAAGGTAATGGACAGAATAAAGGAAATAATGGCATCGATCCCGTATCTCCCGTTTGAAAACAGGGAACGCATTTGTTATAGTTATTTGCTGAGTGACACTATTGATTTACAAATACGAATATTAAAACATGAACTAAAGCCAAATGATGACTCAATTACAAATGCGCAAAACTTTTACACGACAATCAGAAACCTAAATCTTATTCTCGGAGAAGACTGTGAGGAACGTTTGGTAAAACGATTAGAAACCGTAAAAAAGAAAATAAATGTATTTATAGGCAGCATGATACTAAACGCTATAAAATAAAATAAAATATATGAACACTTACGAGTTCTTGACGCAATCGCCGAAGGCGATCGGCAGGATGCTGAAGATCGCCGGCATCGTGAAATACGGCGACGTGCCTGCCGACCTGGACAAACTGAACGACAAGCTCAAGCTTACTCCAGACAGCAGGGTCAGATACTGCCACACCATCACCCGAGGCGGCGCGACCGAATGGTACTTCGACCTGGACATCGACTTCGGGTTCGGCGTGAAGCGGTTCGATGTGGAGCTGTACGTGAATGGCAAGTGCTCAGTGAGATACGCCCGGGTGGGAGGGTACCACACATGGGCCGAGGTGTACGATAAGGAGTGTCCGCTGTTCGACGACAGACCACAGTACCACAACCTCGAGCTGTGCATAAAAGGCGAGGAGTACGCGGCATACGAGAAGAGCAGGTGGGATAACAAGATGGTCCCGGCGTTCGACGACAACAAGCCGCTGTCGGAATACATCGACACAATCAAAAAGAAGGCGCATGGCTACAAGCCGTTCGTCGAAATGGTTGAGAGGGCCTGCTTAGACGGGGAATACGTAGAGGCTTACAACAGGTACAACTTCAACCCGTTCAAGCCCGGAGACGAGATAATGGGCGGTGGGCCTGGTTTCGCTTCCAGCGTGTACATCATGTACAACGCAAAGGACAAATTCAACATAGACCTGACCATGGACGACGTGCACGCCCTGCACAGCCAGATGATGAGAAACATAAAGGAGGTGCAGGCGTACTTCAAGATGATCAACGAGTCATCCGGCTGCGCCGTGAGGACTATCCACGTCTTGCTGTACTATTTCTTCTACTCCGGCAATGGCAACGACGACATGACCGCAGAGATGCTGACGCACTTGCTCGGCATATCGAGAGATGGAAGGATAAACAAGGACAAGGAGAGCTGGGAATCTGTGCTGCTCGACGCAAATAGGGACTTCTATAATGGCGTAGAAAAGCTCAGGAAGGAACTGGCCGAAAAGCACGGCATACCGGAGGACTACATCCACATCTTCAACTACGACGAGAAAAACGACGCATACGCCGGCAATTTCGTGCCGGAAATGCCAAAGGAGCTCGAGGGTAGGTTCGGCAAGGCCGTGGGCCATAAGCCAAAGTTCGAAGGCTTCGAACGGCTCGTTCATCCGCCGCTCGAGGCTTTCGATAGGGATCACATGAGCCAGCACACCATAGGCAGTAAAAAAATCTAATGAGAGGCGAGCGCATTTATATGGAGCGAAGTATTTCCGAAGGCCGTGACGACTTATGTGTACGAGTAAATGGTTAGATTCGCACAAATGACTTGTAGAAGTAACGATACCCAATCAGTGTCCACTGAAACGGGTTTTCCAAAATCGGAATCGACCGAAGTGCGGGGCAATGGAACAAGGAGTTTTAAGTACGCCGACGAGCAGCGACAAGGTACAGCTCCCGCGCCGAACGCTGACGAACAGGCAACGCTCCGTCTGATGGCAGCCGGGAACGGCCATGACCTGAGCCGTTCTAAAAGAAATCGACAGCCCCGTACGCGGGGCTTTACCATAAAGTTCGAAACGAAAATAATTTCGCCACACTCGGGATTCCATCGTATGTTTGCAGTACAAGACCTAAAAAAGTTGCAAAAGCATGTAAATTATGCAGTACAATCCAAATCATCTCAAGATAGATGTCATAGACAAGGGTTACGCCGTGCTGTTCGTTGACAGGTCAGGCAACGCCGTAACGGACGCAAACTACAAGGAGTACGTCGACACTATTGCGCTAAACCAGGCGTTGTCAGGCGACTCCAAGTCCCGGCTGACGAACTACTACTTCATCACCACGTACTACGCTCACAACCAGCCCTTAATTGACGAGATAGAGGGCAACAAGTTCTCTTGCAGGTGCTATTGCGTACCCGTTGCACAGCTGGACGAGTTCATATCCAGATACTTCCCGGACTATGACGGGGAGACGAGGAACGTATGGCTCGTAGAGACCATAAATAACAACGAAACGGAGAGGATCAAAGACAGCATGGACTTCAGGAAGGATGTGTACACGAGCATCTTGAGGAACTACGGAGCAATGACCATGCTGAACGTTCTCGATGCGTACCGAGCGCTCGCGATCTCTGGCAAGGATATAACTTTCATATCGCACATAGAGCACGAGCTCGAGGTTGCAAACAGGAAGTTAGACTTCCTGAATGGATTCAAACGCTTCAAATCGGAAGACTTTTAACAATGGACACTAAAGACGTTAGAAGAGGTAGTACGCTGAAGTTCAGGCACGCGGTCGTAACGGTGGACAGCTCGTGGGTCATTGGCGAAGTTGGCCATGCATCATTCTACGGGCCCAAGTCAAATTTTTTATACGACTGCTTCCTGCTCGACCAGTTCGAACCGATACTGCTCACGGAAACAATAATGGGAGGCCTCGATTTCATTTCGGATCACCTTCCATGGTTCCACAGGCCAATATCAGACCATGCGAGCCTATGCGTGAACATAGAAACCGGGGAGACTCTGATATGCACCGAGGAAAACGACGTACATTTGAAGATAAATACGAAGGAGCTGCACATCCTGCAGAACATCTGGAGGTCGCTGACCGGCGAGGATCTAAAACAGAGAGAAGATGAAAAGATACTGTGACTTTTGGCAAGACATATTTTAAAATTTAATATGATAACAATAGACCTCAGCTGGTTGATCCGCACGATAGAACTTTTGTCGGTTGGAATCTCGTGGTACTGTTTGTACCGTCTCGTCAGGCTGCAAGTGGAAGGCGTTAGGAAGGGCATAGACGGCTGGCCCACATGGTTAGAATTGTCCATAATAATATCGCTGTTCTCGCTGCTGATTTTTGCTACTTTTTTCGTGGTATTCGACATAATTTTGATAAAAATAAAAATTTAACATGTCTAACGACAAGCAAGTTCCGAGAATAAAAGAGGGCCCGAGGATATACATCGAGTCCTTACTGACCGCACAGGAATACAAAGACTGTGCCAAGAAGTACCCAAACACATACAACACCACGTTCCCGGCCGCCTACTTCAAGTCCGAGATGGACTGGAGATATAGGATGGGCGCACAAATGACAGAGGCTGAGATAGAGACGTTGAACGACAACCTTGAGGTACTCAAGCAGGTGCTAAGAAAGCTTGCCGAGGAGGAAGCTTTGGAGAAGGTGGCAATCGAGTGGATCGAGATAGACATTTAAAATCAACAAATATGTCAAGTAAAACAACTGATAACTATTACGGCTTCGTGATAGACACGGACACATACGCGGGCAACTTCGAGAGGGAGATGTGCGCTTACATGACCGGCATGATCGGAGACTGCGGCGTGGGAGACGAGTACGTAGACTTTGAAATCCAGGACATGTTCCACGACAACGTAAAAAGCGTCGCTGACGACAGCGGGTGCTACAGACCCGTAACCATATACCTTGACCGTGACGGCAAAGGCTACAACTCTGTTCTGATATACTTCAGGAGAATGCCTACCTCTCAGCAGATAACCATGCTGAAGGACCGAGCCTTCCAGTTCGCGGTAACTGACGCCGAAGGCGAGAAGTTAAAAAACCGCAAGTACAGCATAAAGTCGTTCAGGTGGATTAAGTTTGAGTTCACCACCACGGAGTTAGAGCTCGAAATAGACATAATATAAGCAGCTATGGGAAAGATAAAGCTAAAAGAATTCGAACCGGGAAACAAGAACAAGTTGTTCTTCGTGATGAACATGATGAGCGGCGACGCAGACGCATACGAGGACCACATCTGGAAGTTCGACTACAGCCCTGAGCTTAAGCACATAAACTTCACCAACCTGAAAGACAACCTCGAGGTCGTGCAGGAATTTGCCGACAAGCTCGCAATTCTTGCCAAGATAACCGACGTAAACGATAAGGAGTACCTCGAGAATTACAGCGAGGTGGAAGAGAAACACGGCGAATGGATGGCGAACATGTACGATAACCTGCCTGGCGACGTCACCTGTTGCGACAGGAAGGCCAGCCTCGAGGACATAACGCTCGTCGGCTACAGCCCGGAGAACGTAAAGCATATATATGAATTCCGATTTTAAAAAAATAAAATGGAAACAGTTAACTTGGTTAAAATTACGGACATAGGTATGCGATGGGACGACGTTGAAGAAATACTCAAGGACAACCGGATAGAGTCCGAGGTGGCAGACCGTGAATATGAATATGGCTTCGAGTATTCGGAAGTGGCCAGGAAGATAATGCTCGGCTTCATGGAAAAAGAGGCGTCGATGAAATAACCGTATTAAGAAGATAACATGAATATACAGGAAATATTCGAGAAGCTAAAGGCCGGCAAAATTAAGGTGAACGGCTGTAAGCATAATGCATACCATGATCTCGCCGAGCATGTTGAGCGGCAACTGCACTGGTACCTCAAGCACCAATCCGAGTGCGCAAAGGCAGTGGAGACGAATGACACCAGCAGGGATCTTAAAAGCGATGCCCGCATGGTCGCTTACTACGACAGGAAGCTCACCATGGAGTACGAGGTAGGCGAGTACCTGCTGGACGGCTCCATCGACATGATATGTCAGTACTGCGACGCCAACCTGTATGCCGTGCTGACAGAGCAGGATACCTTATCTCTTATAGGCTCCACCAAATACTGGAAGCTCGCGAGTGAATTCGGAATAAAGCACGAGTTCAAGCTGAAGACAGAGGAAGCACCGATTTGCGAAAGCGCCATTCTCGTGGAAGCAAAGATGCTCACGGCCGACATCGAGGTCCCGAGCGGGGAACTGATATTCGTCAACTTCTTCCACAAGGACGAACTGTACGAGGACCCGGTTAACTACAGGAAGCCGAGCATCTGTTCACTACTCGGCCGGGACACGCTCATGCAGTACCTTGCCGGCAAGAATGTTGGTTACGGCCAGATGAGCAACATGAGCGTCAACATATACAGCAACGAGAACGACGAAATAGTCGTCGCAAGCTCCAACATGGGTGAAGACTGGGACGACGAGGACCAGGAAGATCCTAAAGTAATACCAGGCGACGACTACTACACGCAGGATAGGGCCGACTACATTGTAAATGAGAACATCGAACGCAAAAAATTCAAGGACGAGATCGAGGCTAAGGGGTTCAAGAACCTCGGCAACATATCTTGCGAGGTGTGGAGGTGGATGTGCGCGGACAAGCAGGTGCTCGTAGAATCCGGCGAGGACTTGGAGAAGAAGCACGAGAGCCTCGTGACATGCAACGTGACGCCTGGAACCTGGCACATAGAGCACTACTTCGACTCGCCGGACTGCCCGGACGTCGTCTACTCGAGACTTAAACTAATAAAATAAATATATGGAAATCAAGGATTTAAAGAAGTGGCCTTGGGAAGACGATGAGGCTTTCGAGGGCCGCAAGGAGTATTTCGAGGCACATGCCGACGCGGTTAGCGAGGAAGACGTGGAGAGTGTCACGGCTGTCGATGTAAAGAACTGGATAAAAGACTACTTGAAAGCGCAGCACCCCGGCTCGGGAATAGTAGTGAAGATGAACGGCTTGTTTGGCTACGACGAAGACCTCACAAAGGATGCCGACTTCGTCGACTGGATTGAGGAACGCACAACCGTAATATTCATTTCGGGCACGCTCGTTTACCTTATGAACGACAGCAACGGTCTCGTAGATTTCAACAACGCCGAGCCGTACTCGCAGAAGGAACTGTACGACGTTTACAAGTCCGGCGTCGGCGTAAAAGCTTAAATATAAATGGACCAGGTACCGGAAGAACACGACAACATACAGTTGTTCGATTTCGATGTATTCTAAAATTTTAATTATGGAATATGAAAAAGCACCCTTCACCGAGGAGCAGGTAGCCGCAATAAACAATTACCAGAAGAACGCGCCGTTCCACCCGTTCACGTGTTGCGGCCACGCTTGCGACAGGAGCGAAAGGGAAGACGAAGGTTTGTTGATCGCCACCTTGGATGGTTTGGTTTGTCCTTGTGGCAAGTGGACACAAGATTGGGTCCACGACTTCATGACTCAGACATTCAAGTCCGCTAAAGAAATGTTTAACCTTTAACCGAAGAATGAAAAAGAACGTTAACTTCGTCGAGTTCTCCGACCTCCTATGGTACGCGGAGAAGAACAATATTGGCTGGAACAGGGCGCACAAGTTCCTTGTGGACGATGATGTGCCGCCTATGAACGAATTGAAGTATTCCGACTATAACCTCAGTACGCTCGAGGCCAACAGGGACCATGGGGATGGTGATTACAACTGGTCAAAGGAATCATTCGACCTTGTGATAGGGTTTATGAAAGAAAACAATATGAGGGACATGATACTCGTGTAAAAAATAATTATGACAAAGCAGGAAATAGTTGCTAAAATGCACAAGACGATCTCGATGCTCGAAAAGCTCGAAGACGAACAATTTAGGTTTGACGAAGATGTAACCGAATGGGACGAGGGAAACGTAAAGGTTGCTTGCATTGCCGGTTGGTACCCTTCTTTAATGCCAGAAGTCGGCGTAACCGTGAAGAGAGATCTAACCCAGAAAAGATCTTACCTTGAGGACAAGGATGGAAATTATCCGGTAGTCGTTATTTCGGACTATCACGGGTTCGAAACGCCACTGTTCGAAAAAATGTTCTATCCTAACTCCGTTGCAGAACATCCCGGATTTTTCAATGAATGCATTGCGGAGCAAGGTGTAGTTCCACAAATAACTATAAATTCGACACGCATACATGTCATAAACGTCTGGAAAACCGTTGCTAAAATCATTGAGGAAACAGACAAGTTTGACAAGTATCTACAACTCGTGTAAAATGCAAAAAATAGATTTATCGTTTTACGCATCAGTTGTTTGCTTATTCACCGGGATATGCCTGTACGTATTAGGCCTCGTGACCATGCATTTATGGTATTGGTTCTGGGCCGTTATTGTCATGGCGCTTGGAAAACTAATTTTGGTAAAAACATATCAATGAACTTATACAAACTTATAAACAGGCTTGTGCTGTGGTCGACATACACAGCCGACAGGGACGGCATGGTGCTCTGGAAGATGATACTGAGCACGATGCTCGTAAGTGCCGCAGGAATGGTCGTAACAGCATTCTGCGTGCTGCCGCTTGTGTTGGCATGGATTTACGAGAATTGGGTTTGGAGCGTTCTACTGATCGTCACTTTTCCGGTCACTTTTGCGATCGTCTGGTACATAGTTCTGAGGAACAAAAACCTGTCAGACTACATAAACAACTTTTGAAATGAAATACATCATAATACCACTCTTCAAGCTCGTGATCGCGATGTTCCTTCTCGCGCTGATAGCAATATCGTTCACGTTAAACTTTATATGGAGACTTAAAGTCTCCACTTTTGCAATAGGCCTGTGTAGTAATTTTCGACACCACGTGAATGAGCTATACGAAATTTTATTAAGCTTTCCAAGCAACAGCCACTTCGGATAAACGCTCAACATGGCAAATTTTATACTCCTTGACATAGACGGTGTAATGGTAAAGACACACTCTTGGAGACATAGCGAGATGGAAGAGGATGGCTTCTACCGTTTCTCTGAGGAAGCTTGTGCAATAGTTAACGACCTTCTCGAGGATACCGATGCGGAGATAATCCTCACGAGTTCCCACCGAAAAAACTTTACGCTCGAACAGTGGACTGAAATATTCAACAAGAGACTCGTAAACTTCACTTCCGTAAAATTGATAGACGACTTAAACTTCTATCCGAGGCACATGTCTATAATGGATTGGGCCAACAACCAGACCGCTAACTTCGTCATATTTGATGACGATCTATCCCTTGCGCAGCTCCCGGATGGCATCCGGCGCCGTTGGGTGAAGACACACAGCATGCTCGGACTCACAGGCCGTGATTATTACACCGCGCTTGAAATACTTAAAAATAACAATAATGAAAACAAAAACCGCGGCGAGCATTCTTGAGGAGCACCTTGGTCCACAAGACACCTTGGACATGACTGATAGCCAATGGCATCATGTAAAGGATGCCATGAGACATTATGCTATCCAATCATTGGAAAAAGTTAGGGATAGTATCGGTAGTCTGTCGGCTGGTGCTTGGCAGATAGTTGAGGACGAAATAAAGGAACTATAAATGGAAAACGGAAACTACTGGATAAAGGCCTTACGCGACGACAAAACGTACGAGTGGGTCCCAGCCTACTATGATGGTACATGGTTTAAGTGCATCATTGATGGGATACCACATAAAATAATCAATCCATTTGCAGTAGGCAATGAGATAAAGTCAGGGAAAAGGAAGGACGGCTTCTATTGGATACTGCCTAATTACGCAGAAGGCGAAACAACTGAAAGTAATCTAATACTTGCCAGGTGGACAAGCAACGTTTTCGTCGACTTGAACGGCAGAAAATATCCAAAAGATGTAAAAATTTTCGATTTCTTAGACGAAGACATGGAAAAGTACTAACCCTTAGAATTTAGGCGTACATTTGTCATATAAATAAAAATATGGCAAAGTATCTTAATATACATGTGGACCAGGATGGCAATGAGTCGGTAGAGGTCGGAGACCAATATGAGACTAAATCACTGCTATTTGACAGATGGCAGATGCTGCGAGACCCTTACTACTTCGCCGCCCAACTTAATGCTTTCGTTTTGCCAAAGCAGTTCAGGGTTTTTGTCGACAACAACAAGGAATTTGGCATGCTGCTTGAATTTACCTGCGAGGACATGAAAATGACCGTAGAAATGAGCTATGCGGTTCATGAGAAATATTTCCTTATTAACTTTACCAACAAACATGCACGGTTAATAACCTTCACCGACCACACTAACAATTTCAGGCTGTTCGAGTCAATACTGTTCAGCATGCAACCATACTTCCTGCAAGAGAGGGTGAAAAGGTTTTTCAAACCGCTCGGAGATGTCGTAGTTACTTTAATCAGAGACCACATAAAAAATGCCGATTACAGCGTCAGGTTGAATAATATGGAGTACATATTCAACATGGACAACACTGGCATCAGGCTGGTCGGCCGTGATGCGGAAGACTGCGATGGTTGTTCATACGTAGAGACGATAGAGAGTCTCGAAAATGACATAGAATGGGCGACCAAAAGACTGGCCGTACTGAGAGAACTCGAAAAATTCAACACACAGAAATGAAAGATCCACTGATAGAAGACCTGAAGAAAATATACTATGAGTTCCAAGAGCTCATGCCCCACAGGAACCTTGAGGCCGAGGACATACGAAAGCTCGACGAGAAGATACGCTCGTACATTGGTCACAAGTCGATCAATCACGTATACACGGCACTGCTGAACTGTCAGTACGTGAAGGGCGTTCCGCAGCTAAAGGACGCAACAGAAGCCCTAAGAGAATATTACAAGAAGCTCGATAAACTCACTGATAAATAATGGAAAACTTCACGTTAGGACAATCGCTTCTGCTTAACTTCACGGAAGAAGACTTCTATCCGGAGGATCTCGGCATGAGCGGCATCGTTCTACCTGGACCAGGCGAGCAGTTCAGGCACTTGCTGAACGATACGTTCAGCTACCTCGGCACGATACTCGAGCGCCCGGACTTCATAGTCATCTGCCGCGAGTCCACGCTGAACTTCGGCATCTCGAAGAGACATTGGATGATACACAGGAGCCACGTAAAAGCAAAGTATAAATCATGATAGAAGAAATAGATAAACATAGTATATGAAAAAAATAACAGTCTGGGAGAACGATCCTACGAATGAGATAGACGAGCTCGTTATCGAGTACTGCGCAAAGAAGTACCCTGGTTACGAGCTCGAACAACTTTCGGCGCTACCTATCAGGATGCGAAATCCGGTTGAGATTATCGAGAACATACGGGACGCCAAGATAGTCATAATGCGTACAAACATGCTGGAAGACAGGCAAATACGCGACATGGCAAACATACTCAGCAAGGGAATATACGGGCACGTATACGCACCGGACCTGACGGATTTCGTCATACTCACGTCCAACCCGTTCGAGACCGCGCGGCAGATATGCAGGGCTTGCGACGACGAGAAATCAAGCAACTCGCTCATAGGCATACTGCGGCGCAAGGAGATCGTGACGGTCTGCCCGATTACCGAGGAGACCTACCACATGGAAGCTACGAGCTGGGGCGGCGGAGCAATAAGAATTTACAGAACCAAATAAACTTAATGGAAAACACAGCGACAGTCGTAAATCTGTACAAGGAGGCCTACGACCAGTACATAGGTCGTGCGGGCAAGGGTCAGGACGGTTACTACGGCAACCCGATAAAGCTGGAACCGGGAGACAAGCCAGGGGCCACGCTCGAAAGGTTTGGAGAGTACTTCTACAAGAGACTCAATGAGGACCCGGAGTTCAAACGGAGGATACACTTGCTCAAAGGGCTTCGGCTCGGCTGCTTCTGCAAACCGAAGCCTTGCCACGGGGACATTATTGTCGAATACTTAAACTCTATATAATGAAAGCTGGATACTACTGGGTTAAAACTGCCCCCGATAAAGACTGGGAAATAGCAAAGACTAACGGTCATGGCTTTTTCTTTTTCATCGGCTGGGATTGGGAGGTGAGAGAGGAAGAGGTTTTCAAAATAGGCTCAAAAATTCCAGAATATGCCGAAGTATAATGAAGTTCAGAACGACTTCAAAACGAAGGAACACATAGGCGATGCCGTGTGGAAGGTAGCGGCTTGCGAAGTCATACACGACACGAGGGAGGACTTCGAGCTAAACCGAAAGTACGTCGACATAATTTGCTCAAACGTCGTCATGGGAGACATCGCCTTTTCCATAGGCATGTGTAAGAACGCATTCGATCCAACAGAAAAAAGCGAGAAGTACCTTGCTAACGCGCTCGAGTACCGCATTGGCAACGAGTATGTGGAGAACGGGCTTTTGGCGGCCGTGGACGAGGCCAAAACCATAATACTTGGTTATCTTCACGATATGGGTTTTAGGATGATGAAGGTGTATCAGAATGACCAGAGCATACACACTCTACCGTACTACATGCCTGAGGTAAATAAATTGAAAGAAAAAATAAAGGGAATACTTTAATGCAGGAAAACAGTTTGGTTCAAGCAGTGGTAGGCTTCGATGATGTCAGATCGGCCTGGGGTTTCGATTACCCGAACAAGGGGGACATACTGACAATCAGGAAGATTGAGCCACACGGGAACGAGGAGAACAGGAAGAAGGGGATGAACCTACTCTGGTTCCACGAAAAGCCAGACCTCGTCGGCATGTGCGACAAGACTTTTTACGGCGAGTGGAACTTCGTAGAGATCCAAGAGCCAATGGAGGTGAACGTAGATGAAATCGTATTGCAGGGCGAACTTGAAATAATTGAATGATTCTACCGGACCTAAGCATTCACCTCATAAGAAAACACGTACCGAGACAGTTACAGCTATTGACTGACGATAAAATAAAACTGTTCCACCGGTTAAAATTACACGATGCAGAACCAGAGGAAATAATCGGTAGCCTGATAGGATACGACACAATAGAGACCGATGTGAACTGTGGAGGATATTGCGACTACCTGAAAAGCGAGATAGCTTTGAATGACAGGAGTCTTAAGACAATATTTCACGAAATAGCTCACGGCCTGCAGGCAGAAATCGGCATACTTGAAGTGGGTGATTACTCGGTCATATCCAGGAACCTGAAGGACGAGTGGCAGGCGGAGACGATCGCATATCTGCTGATGAAGAACACGGTTAGCAAAAATGTCGACCACCGAATGTTCAAATCGTACTTCGATGAGGAACACATAAATTTCCTGACTGAATGGTATGAAGGCTTCGCCGAGGATGACTTCACTGATAATGAAAATATAAATTTGATTAAATACTGATGGGCGAATACATCCTATGCGCAGCCTACTGGTTTCCAGACGAGGAGACACCTGTGCATAATGCAAAAAACATAACCAAAGGCGTCGTACTTTGCGGCCACAGGCACCACAACGTAATTGGTCAGTTCAACGCAATGACCGGAAAAAGGGTGCCTGAAGTCGAGCACGAGGACGGTTTCCTGACCTCAGAAAACAGATTCGTCGGCAGGGAGGAAGCGATGGATATTGCAGAGACTGCCGGACAGACGTGTAGAAAAGCATCAAGTAAATTAGATAGTTACGATTTATACTAATGGAAGAAGATCAACGCTTATTGAAGTTATGGGAAGAGCCCAGGTATAAGGCTTTAAGGGACATGCCAGGGTACAGCAGCGGTCAGATAGTTGGCCTGGTTGGCATGGACTATCCTGACCTTTTCAGAAGGGTTGGATGGTGGGAGTTCCGCAAAGAAAGAGACTTGCCCAAATATATTAAGTTCCTGGAAGAAAACTACGTCGTCGTTCCGATAAAGCATGTAAGGTCGGAAGACCACACCGGCTATTGGTATTTTAGAATATTACCGTGTAAACTTTACCCAAAAGGCAAAGAGGAAAGCATGTCCTCGTGGGCCTACTCTTTCTTCAATTATGCCACGGAAGAGGAATACAAATCCGAAGAGAACCAAGAAAAAATAAAAAATTACAAAAGGCAAGGATGAAGCTACCGAAATTCAGGGCGTGGATTAACAGCAAGGAAATGGTATACCTACCGTTTGCATGCCTAAGGTACTTCGATTTCGAGGGCGCTTACACCTTGTCGTTCGTAGTCGACGGTTATCCGGAGTTCTACGCCCACGAGTGCTACGAGAGCAAGAAAATCGAATTCGAGCTGATGGAGTGGACCGAAATAACCGACGAAGCCGGCGTGGAAATATTCGCGGGCGACCTCAGGGAGTACGAAGGAAAAGTATTCGAGGTCGTAAAAATACACCACCAATACTGCCTGCGACGTACGCTGTTTGGGTGCGGCGAAAATCTAACTATTGCCCTTAACGAGGATGTAGTATTTTTGTCAAAACACATTGGCAACAAATACGAGAAATAATGAAGGCAGCAGAAGCAAGGAAGATGGCGCTGGAGTTCAACAGGAGTACCGACAACCCAGTGATGAGGGAGATCAGGGACGGCATAAAGCTCGCAGCGAGCAGGGGATACTACGCGTTCCCTTACGGAAAACAGATAAACATTGATGTACGAGATACTCTTATAGGCGACGAATACCAAATAAAACCGGAAGGATCTGGTTACATGATTATGTGGTCGGAAAGTACTCCTGTCACGCTGGGACTCAAGGATTAATTTTCAAATTACTTCGGGAATAATACCATAACTTTGGCACATGATAATACATGTGCCATTTTAATTTACACCATGGAAAAGATAGATAAGAGTTATGCAATCATCTATATTGACAGGTCCGGTGATAGCATCGAGGATTTCAGAGACTATATGAACAAGCAGATAGCGACGGACTATTACGACACTCCTGGCTCAATCCAGTGGAACTATTACTTGATAGCCAATCAGAATGGCGCAAGCCTGGAATCCATCAAAAGGTTCGAAACGGATGATCACTTCTGCCGCAAGTATGCAATGCGTGTGGAAGAAATCGACCCATTCGTCGCGATTAATTTTCCAGAGTTATCTGACAATGGTTCTACCTTCTACTTATATACTGGCGACAGTCATACTAATGCGTGGGCTAATATGTCAAGTAAAGTTACTAACGAAAAGGTCGAAAAGATAGACAGCATCATGAGAGAGTTTAACGAGATGAACACTCTCACAGAACTGGACAGATTGAGAGCCTCTATGCTTAATGAGGAAAGACACTTCGCATATTTTACGCACCTGACCAATGAAATAAATTTGATCGAAAGGAAGTTTGGTTTGCTTGGTAATAAGTTCAAAAAATTTTAATCGAATACTATGAATTATACAACAGAAGACTTCCACAAGGACGTTATAACAGAAGCGAACAGGATAAAAGAATTCGCTACCGTCGGTGAAATAAGCCGGCTGGATGTCACCGATCTATCACCGACTGACATCAAACGCTGTATATACGGCCAAATGACAGGTTCGTGTATAAACACAAGGGCTATCGAGCTGATAGGGAAATGCACACAGAACTATTTTTCCATACCGGACGAAATAATGGAAACGGGCGAAATGGAAATAGAACTAAACATGGGCAAATACATTTGGGACGACCAGAGCTTGATTGGCTTTCAGCTTGACAGAAAGAGATCCTTGTTCACAACGATCTCTGCGATAGAAATATACATATTGATGCCGAACGCAAAAATTAAGGAGCTCGTATCCTTCATAAAAAGAGAAACAGCAGAAATAAAACTATAAAATGTTAAACACAATAAGCGGCGAGTTCATAGCTTACATGCACGTAAAGGAATCGAACAGCAATCTGATAATGTTTTCCGATTGTATTGACGAGCTGAAGGTATCGTGGGCCAATAAGGTGACCATATTCAAAGCCGACGGTCTCACCGGCAAAGACATAGAGAAGCTCAGAGAAGGGCAGCCAGTAGGCCGAAAAATACTCGAGAAGCTATACGAGGACAAAACCTACGTATGGGGAGCACAGCTCGACGTCGTAGAGCCGCCAAGACTCGATTCGCTGAAGAACATAATCCAAGCAATCAAGGATAAGTCGATAGACTACGGCGAGAACAGGCAGTACTTCCTGGTCCTCGACGAGGATGGCGAACTCGTGTTGATAAAGAGGAGTGATGACAAGAGAGACCGCGACGTCCCTATGGACGAGTCAATCGATTTTGACAACTTAGATTGGCCGACTGGCCGGTACGACGGCGAGACGGTCTGGAAGATGAGGACCGGCGAGAACAGGGGCACGACGATAACGGAGCAGTTCCTCGAAATACTGAAAATACAAATCATGTGACATGAAGAAATATTTCGTAAAATGTCTTCCTTACTGGTGGCAGCAATCTGCAAGAGGAGATGCGGAGTTTATGATATACAAAGGCGAAAGCTACAGACACATACCAGAATTGTGCAAAAAGGATCATGAATTGTACACCTTCATTCAGCAAGACGGCGCCGAGCGTGGTTATCATGAAAAGTGGGAAGACCTAACTCCGGCCAGATACTTTCTTTGTTCCAAAGAAGTATGCATTGATGACGAATTCTACAGCCAGGATGGCGTTTTAAGAAACCAGGCTACAACCATAAACCACGGCTACATTTATAATGGCGGAGCGATAAGATTCGATCAAGACAAGTGCTTTAAAATTATTGGTATGATTTCAAACGAGACTACATGGCTAAAAGAAGGCGACCAATTAGATGAAGACGAGGTGAAAAAAATTAATGTACCGGAATGGGTGAAGGAATTGCTTAAGCTTGGCCACGAAAGGTACAAAATAAAAGGTCCTTGCGGCCACTTTCACTAACATGAAAAAAGAATACTTCACGAAACTCGTGCCGGCCGAAAACGGCGAGATGAAAATGTTCCTGTGCACGACGGAAATAGAGGTCGGCGATAAGTATTACACGTCAAACTCATTCGATAAACTTGTTTCCGAGCCATTCTGTGAGACTGGAACGCACGCATTGTGGTCGATGTTAGCCTACAAGACGTTTGGCAGGTGCGACGAGAACGCAACATGGATAAAAGAAGACATGCAATTCAGCGAAGACGACATCGAGGGTTACATGTGGGCCGGGAATCAAGACCAATTAGGATATTTTGTGCTAAAACAAAAATACTAATCGTATATTTGTAAAAATATTTCGTATGAATATCTTCGTGCTCGACACAGATCCGATAAAAGCCGGACAACTACACTGCAACCAGCACGTATGCAAAATGATCGTGGAAACGGCGCAGTTACTGTGCACGGCAAGATACTACAGCTACGGCATTAAAAGCAAGTCGGATATGGTTTTGCAGAAGGAGCTCTTCTCACGAATAACAGAAGGTTTTCCAAGATCCGAACCATATAGCGTGACGCACGTAAACCACCCTTGTAACGTCTGGGTGAGAAGAAGCCTCGGAAATTTCGATTGGCTCATGCAGCTCGGCAAGACGCTCGCAGGAGAATTCAAGGTGAGATACGGCCACGAGCACGCATCTGAGAAGATCATAAATTGGATCGACTCGAAGAACAAACTTAAGTGGCTCAACCAATCAATGACGCCTTTCGTAACGGTCATGCCTGAGTATTTGCAAGACATGTATGGAGACGACCCGGTTAATGCGTATCGTGAATTTTATTGCTACGAGAAACACTTCGCCAAGTGGCCAAACGGCTACAAGCCAGAATGGTTCGAAATAAAACAAAAATAGTTATATGCAAAAGCACTCATCCGAGTATCTCGCGGCAGAACAGATACAACACTTCTCGAATATAAATGCCGTATACATGGCAGAGAGGAAAAATTACAAAATTGAGTACGTAATCCACCCGGTGCAGAAGGACATGGTTACCAAAATAATCGTACGCAAGAAGATAAAGGTGTTTTTCATGGAAAGGTACCGAACGATCTACAGCTTCAGCGGCTGGAACATCTACTCGGTAGATGACGGAAGATATAGGAAGATCCTCGACATCGAAGAAATAAAAAAAATGACCGAAAACCTTGTACTGGAGTGCATACTGCGACACAACGGCATAAGTTTCTCATACATATACGGAACGCAGCAAACTGATTAAATAAATGGGAATTACAAGCATACTGAAGATACTATCTGAAATAGACCTCATCAAGACCAAGAGATTCTCTGGCGTGATGGACGAAAGGATAGAAGATAGGATGATGGGCGATAGGAAGAAAATAGTTGGGTGGATAAGATCATTCCGAAACAACAAGTTTATCTCGATAAACGACGGCTCTTGCACCGAGTGCCTGCAGCTCGTAATATCAGACGAGCTGAAAGACCTCAAGGCAATAGCACATAAGCTTACGCTCGGCGCCTCGATTTCTGCCGAAGGTTACGTGTCGGAGTCTAAGGGGCCTGGTCAATCGCACGAGCTGATCGTGGACGCAATAGAAATAATCGGCGAATGTCTGCCGTCCAAGTATCCGTTCCAGCCGAGGAAAAACCCGACGCTCGAGTTCATGAGGGACCATGTAGACATGAGGTTCCGCACGGAGGTATTCCAGTCGATAATGAAGGTCAGGAGCCACCTGTCGGCAGCAATACACAACTACCTCACCCAGGATGGCTTCACGATGGTAAGCACGCCGATCATAACCGGCAACGACTGCGAGGGTGCAGGCGAGACTTTTAAAGTATCCGCGGGCGACGACGACTTCTTCGGCAAACCATGCAACCTTACAGTGAGCGGGCAACTTCACCTCGAGCTTGCAGCGATAGGCCTCGGTAAGGTATACACTTTCGGGCCAACTTTTAGGGCGGAGAATTCCAACACGACGAGACATCTGTCTGAGTTCTGGATGCTGGAAGCGGAAATGGCTTTCAAGGACCTGTCCGGCGGACTGTCCGTAGCAATCGACACGCTTAAGAGCGTCATGGATTACGTGCTCGACATCTGCGAACCTGAGCTCGACATAATTGACGCCTTCGTATCCAAGGAGGAGGAGAGGTTGCCGAAAGACCAGCGTAAAAAGACTTCTATTAAAGACAAAATAAGCGAAGTGGTGGAGAGCGACTTTGAGATCATAGAGTACTCGCACGCCGTCCAGTTGCTTGATGGGCAAAACAAAAAAGTTAAATGGGGCCAAGATCTAAACAACGAACATGAAAGGCTGCTTACGGACAGGATATTCAGGAAACCAGTTGCCGTTATAAACTACCCCAAAGACATAAAGGCTTTTTACATGCACCAGAATGATGATGGCAAAACTGTTGCGGCAATGGACATATTGCTCCCTGGAATAGGCGAAGTCGTAGGCGGATCGCAAAGGGAAACGAGGGAGTTACACCTGTTACACAGAATGAACCAATTAAAAATGGACACCAACGAACTTTCCTGGTACACAAAGTCCAGGGAACTCGGGGGCGTTCCGCACTCAGGCTTCGGAATGGGCTTCGAAAGGCTCGTCCAGTTCTGCACGGGCATGCGCAACATAAGGGACGTAATACCCTTTCCGAGGGCACCGAAGGAATGTAAATATTAAAACTAAAATATGGATACGCAAAAGTCAGTCATAATGTCTATGAACGAGTGGGAGACGGTATACAAACCGCTCGAGCAGAAGTTCAACGAATTGTCAAAAAAGTACAATGCGGCCACTACCACGAGGGTCGTGCAGTTTAAGTGGCTATTCGAGATCACAAAAAACCACCACATGGACTTCGGCGTCGCAAACGTATCGTGGGACCTTTTCAACATGCCGACGGTAAACATGATTGAAAGTGAGTGGACCGACGAGATGAAAATGCTAATGCTCGAACAGATTATTGGCAGCGCGAAGGGGAAGAAGGACATAGGCAAGGTCTTCTACACGAAAGACGAAACAGAAGCCGAGGTTGCAAGGATAAGCGAACAGCTCGCACAGTTAAACGAAAGGCTTAATGATGTCAAGACGGAAAGATTACTTCTTAAGCAGGAACTTAGTAACTTGCCATGGTTATTAAGACTATGGATAAAGCTAAAATCTAAACTTATAAGTAATGTCAAACCCGAAAATAGCAGAGGGGCCGAAAGTGTTGATGCAGGAGGAGGAGGTGAAAGCCCTCATTATGAAAGCGATGAACTTCGTGATAGAGTCGGTTAACAGGTCGCACGACCTGAAGCTCAACAAAATAGGCAGCATAGACGCCTGGTTCGAAAAGAACAAACCAGTTAGAACGGAAAAAATGTAAACAATGGAAGATCCAAGGATAAAGTTCGAGACCGCAAAAATAGCCAAGGATAGAGGCTTCCAGTGGTCAACTTTCAAGTTTGAAAAGACCGGGACGACAAGCGAAAATTTACCGATCGGCAAGTTTTATAAATTGCCAGATGGGGTTGACACTAACGTAAACTACTGCTACAACGACGAGGGCAGGGAAATAACCCCGAAGCAGTTCAGCATAAAAAACACACACTACCCGAGGCCAACTCACTATGTGCTCGCCAAGTGGCTCATGGATAGGCACGGGGTTAACGTGGAGACGCACCTGACTGTAATAAGCAGGTATGCGCACGGGGTCCCGTATGAAGTCGACTGCAGCAAGTACCCAAACGATTTTTACTGGACTATAGACATAAAGATGCACGACTCAACCTGGCAGGTATACAGCAGATCGTCAAAACACCCAAGGACCGAAAACTTCGGAACGAGAGAAGAGGCAATGGAGGCCGGCTTGTTGTACGCCCTGCAGGAGCTCGACACTATAAAAGACTACATAGAGCAATACAAGAAAAACAAAATTTATGAAGGTAACTGACAAGTACGTTTTCTTCTGGAGAGAATGGCTATCACAATGGAACATGACGCCATTCACCGTAAATGACATCGTATACAATTGCGCTGAGCAATACATGATGGCAAAGAAGGCCGACCTCTTCAACGACGAAGCGACCAGAATGCTCATAATGGACGCGCCTCACCCAAGGGAACAGCAGGCGCTCGGCAGAACGGTCAAAAACTTCGACCCGGTCAAGTGGGACGGGCTGAAAGAATCGATAGTGTACACCGGTAACTACTTTAAATTTAGCCAGAACCCAGGGCTAAAAGCCAAGCTGCTCAAGTATGAAACGCAAACATTCGTAGAGGCCTCGCCATACGACAAGGTGTGGGGCATAGGCATGGACGAGAAAAACGAGGACATAGAAAACGAAGAGCTGTGGCAGGGCCAGAACTTACTCGGCAAAGTGATCACTAAAGTGAGAGACAAATTATTGATGGAAAAATGAGCAAGATAGAGTGCACATGTACCAAGTTAACTTACAAATACGACCCGTACTGTAAGCTTCACGGGTCATTGGCGTTCAGAGACTTCTCAATACCAATTTCCGAGAAGATAAATAACGGAAAAGAGTGCACCTGTAAGCGCCATAAATCTAACTACGATTCGTGGTGCGAAATACACGGCACTCTTTTTCATAACAAATCGGCGATGACATTCATAAAATTCAACGAAGATGGAACTTTTAGCAGAGGCTCTTGAGGCCGAGAAAACAATAATAAAAACGCTCAAGAACAATTCCGAGGCAAGGTTCATAGACTTCAAACAGCAACTCGAGTTCATAGGCCGCAACAGGAAGCAAATCATAGAAACCTGTGGGGAGGAGTCGTTCAACGACTACAAGGACCAGCTAAGGGACGCCAAGAACGAGGAAGAGTGCTGGATGAAGTCGCTCGCCGACGAACTCTACAACCACAACCAGGGAATGAACCCACCCTGGGCGTTCATACGGCACAAAAAGAAGACCACCACCGACCCCAAATAGCAAAACAAGCAGTTTATACGCGTACAAATAAAAAGGAGCCCAAATGGCTCCTTTTTCGCTTTCGTGTGGTTGTGTGGTTAAAAATCTATGGTCAGGTTGCAGATGACGTCCAGGTTGTTTGTCTTCCTGATCACCGGCGCCACCTTGGCGTAGATCATCGGCTTGTTAGTGGCGTCGCCGACCAGAGCAATTTCGGATATGAACTTATCCGTTATGAAAGAGTTGTCGGCCGGGTTGTAAGTCGGGTTGGTAGAGTCGTTCCAACTGTCCGCAGGGATCGATACGCTCAGGGTCGTCCTGTAGACCTCGGCGAGATTCCTAAACTTCAAGTTGCCTATCGTCCACACGCCATTACCGGTCAGCAGCGTAGCGGGCAGCACGCTCGTCCCGCTCGTGTTGTAACTGTATATCTTGAAATTGTTGAATATGTCGTACGTGTAATTAACGCCGCCGATTGTGTTTGAGCTCGTGACCGCCGCCTGGTAACTCTGTATAGCCTTCAGCTCGAAAGTTATGCCGGTCGTGGGGTCCCCGGTGAAAGATATGTTAGGGAAGCCGTTTATGTTATTTAACGGAATGCACATAACATCCTGTATGCCAGTAATTGCGTTCGGGTTGTTTGGGTCAGAAGAGCTGGTCGTATACTTTCCGACTATCACCTCTATTCCGTAACCATTCAACAGGTTGCTTATGCTAAAGCCTTGGCCGTTATTCAAGGAGCCGGACCCTTGCGCCCAGTTGAACTGCGGTATCGTAACGAAAAGCGATCCCTGCTGGTTGTCTATATTTCCGCCCTTCGTAAAATTAAAATTCGTAATGTTTGCATAAGGCAACGTGGAAGGCTGATATACGTTCCTCACCCTGTAGGTGTAGAAATAGTTATAGTCTGGCAAAGCGCCAATAACCGTGCCAGAATTGCCGACACCGTTGTTAATAAATATTCCATTGCCAACTATAGGTATGCCACCCACCGGTACAACCCTCGTGCCATCAGGGTTGTATTGTGGCAACTGCTGCCATATCTCAAAAGTATATGGGTTCGTCTGGTCCGTGTATACAAGGTCGACGAACCACTCGCCGTTTGCGTTGGTGTTGCCCTGTACGTCCTTTATCAGGACCTTAGTGCCCCTCTGCAGCTTGTGGGCAGCTGAAGTGGTTATGACTATAGGGGAAGTGTTCGACGCGTTCGTGATGTTTAGGTCCTCGCCAACCCCAGTATTAACAAGAGAGTTGCCACTACCCGGCACGAATGACGGCGCCGGCAGGGTGTAGTTTCTGTTAGAGTTGTATCCCATCGCCAGAACCAGCTCGGAGTGGTCTATAACCACAAGCCTCAGGTCGTACAACACGAAGCCGTATCTATTGGTGAAGGCCGTATCGGTTTTCAAATAAAGGCCCGCGTACTTTCCTATGCCTACGGTCTCCTCCAACACGCTGCTCGAAGCGACGAATATGTTCTCCAACACGTTGCCGTCGCCGTCCACTGGCGAGCTGGTAGAGCCATAAACGTTGTCGTTTATGAGCACGCCAGGCAAGTGAATCTCGAAGTGTATGTCGACCGGGTTCAAGTTGGAATCGTAGGTGTTCTGTATGTAGCTGAACCTGTCCTTAACCTCATCGTTTATGTCGAAGAACATAAGAGGGCCACTCTGGCCGTTAACTATGTTGTTTAATATGTTCGCATATCCAAGAGAATTGGCGCCACTGTACTGTAAGTAGTTCTTCCTGCCGCTCGGCAAGGTCACGAGTGAAGTGTTGTTGTAAGGATCGCCTATAAGCTGCTCGCGGTGCACCTCCAACGCCTGGAAAGTGTCGTAAAAGAGATCCTTCTGTATGTCGGTGTTGTGCCTGTTAAGCAAAGTCAACGCGAAATTACTGCCTATTGGCAAATTAATAGACTTATCGAGCACTATCTTAAACAATATGTTTGTGCCAACTCCGGAGTAAACCAATACAGAAACTATCTGCGCCTGCATAGTTTCCATGCCTTTGAAATAAACGAGCCTTGAATTCAAATACCCGTTTACATAACTGGTGCCATCCCAGCCGACAGGTGGTGTGTTAGGGGTCGTGGTGCTGAAGAAAGTGTAGTCAGTAGGCACAGCGTTTATAACGATGTAATCATTCGCCCTCGGTATTATGTTTACATCGTTTGTGTACAGAAACAGGACCTCCTGGCTGATGCTAAGCGCCCAAGATGAAGGGGAGTTCTGCGATTTATATATGCCAAGCGGAGTCGTATACACCTTGTCCCAGTAATAGGTTATGTTGGCGGTAGCTGGACCGGTCAATGGATATTCTATGTCGAATAAGCCTTTCTCCATATTCTTACTAAGTATCTCCTTAGTCTCTACGCTCACGCTCAAGTTGTCGGAACCAACTGTGCTGAACGTCTGCTGCACAAAAGGGTTACCCTCATGGTATATACCGGGCTCGAGCACCGTATCGTTCTGCAATATAGGAAACAAAGCACCGCCGCCACCAGTATATATCAACACCGATGTATCGTTTGCAATTGATGGCAGCGCGTCCACGACTATCGGAGTCGAAGGATTAATTTGAACTATTAAAGGCATTTATGTCGATGTTACGAATTTAAAATTAAAGTTGCCTGAATTTGCGAGCAGAACGTTGTGCGGCCCGAGGCCGGCAAACGGCCCAGCCACTATAGCACCATTGGAATCATAAACGTTCATGATTATCTTGGCAACACTATTCATCTCAACATCCCAGTCCGCATTGCTCGTCACCTTGGCGACGCCGTCTACAAGCCACACGCCCGTGCTGTAATTAACAACGCCCTGGACCTGTATGGACGCATTTACATAACACGTCAACGGCGAGCTCGAAATCGGATTATTAACGCTTGCGGTAGCACTTATGGTAGGCAAAGTTATCGTCTCCACGTGAACCACTTCCGATGCGTCTACGGTAAAGTTTGTATTGTCAGCGTTCGTCAAAACAAGCTGCCTCGTGGCGTCCATGATACCGATCGGGATGTACGGATTATTGTTGGTCGTATAACCGGAAACGTTAAGCACGAACCTATAGTTGTATGACTGTAATATCTTTATCTGATAAACGCCAGACACCAAAGAAATCACCTGATAATCCACGTTTAACACCGCATTTACCCAATTGCCGGTTCCGTCCTTGTACTGCACCAACAATGTGCTGGCTACGTCAGCACCCCTTGATACCGTAGGATCGATCGTGAGTATATCGTTAATCGCCGCAGTCGTGGCATATCCGTTCTGCGCCAGGGTCCCGTTTAGCTTTAGTATCGCTACCGACTTCTGAAATATATAGTAGTTGTAGAAGAACTCGCCGTTTCCCAAACCGCTGGAATAAAAAGTGACGATGTGATCTTCATAGTTACCAGGAGTGGTGAGAGGCCTCCTAACGTTACCGGATCCGGCCACCACGTTGGCTGTATGCCCAGAGGTTATTATCTGCCCACCCGTGTTTATAACGCTGTCGTTTCCGGTCAAGCCACCAGTAAGCGTAAGCCTGTAGTCATATATAGCGGCAATGCTGTCAAAATATATGTTGACTATATTTGACCCACTACCACTAACGAGATCTATTGCCTGGTCATCCAGGTCGAAAGGTCTATTCATTATATGTTAAAGTTAATAGTTTTCTTTATATTAGATAATTCACCAGAAACTATTATCTGACCATTTGAGTTTGCGCTTACGCTATCGGTAAGGTCTTTGCCTATCAACATTGAATTGTTATAAACGGTATAAGGCAAGCCATCAATGATTATTTGTGTGGTCCCGCCATCTATGGTCACCTGCCAAGGCAAAGGAACAATCGTGGAGCCGTTAAACTTAACTGTTATGTCTATCTGCTCGTTCAGCCGCTCTTGCAATCCAGTACCACTATCTTCGTAATTCGACAAGATGGTCTGGAAAAACAATATGTAGCCGAGCTTCGCAGCGGAGAAGGTCAATGAGTTGAAGTTATAGCCGTCGCCGAGCGTCGGTATGGTTGTGCCGGCAGTGAACGTGCTGTTTGTGGGATACTGATAAAGGGACGATATTGAGCCGTCGCTGTTAACCTGTCTGGCAAAGCAAGAGATGTAGCCATACAAGCCCCTGCCGCTGCCGTTATATATCAGAGGATACTTTATCGCATCCACGTTGAACGGCGTGTTCAATATCCTCGAATCGTTTATGTTGATACTATTCTCGTAGTCAATATCACTGTCGCCAAGTATAACACCACTTAAGGTCATGCTGCCATTTGCTATGTTGGCGAGCATGCTCCTAAACTTGTCTTGCACTTTTATGTCGAGCGTCAATACCGAAGGATTAATCTGCATTATTTTATATTATTCTCTTGAGCTTTAACATTGAATAACAAGGCGGCACAACGTTTAACATCACCCCTCCACCGTTAGAACTAACAGTTAGATTTGTAGACGCCGGGCTTGTAACACCTATGTTAGGCGTGTTTGGTGTGCCTTTTAACAAATAGTGCAGGCTGTTTCCTCCATACGTGGACTCTGTCTGAATAGAGTTAGAACTGCTAAGATCTGCGTTATCTGTACCGCTAAAAACCGTAAAGTGAACGTGTGGACTCTCGTCTACAACCAATTCGTAATCCGGTAAGTTATCCTGCAATATAGTCTTTGTTTTAGCCCCAAGCTGATTTCTTATATTAACACCATCGACAACCCCGCTTATAAGCGCCGCGGAATTCATGACGCCGTTAGACGGCATTATCGTGAACTGGCCCCTGAGGTCCGGAGTGTTGTTAAGCCCGTTGCACAAGGCGAAACCCCTCATCCTGCCAATGCCAAGGCCAGTACTGTCGAACACGACGTTTTCCTCCCCAACATAATCAGGGTAAAACTCGACCACGATGCCGCTCGTCAAAACGCCGCCAGGACACATGTTGTCATAATAAGCACCGTTTACCCCATCCACATCATCGGTCGCAACCGGCGTCACAGAGGTGGAAACGACGTCGTCTATGGTTGTATTCGCAGGGTCGTTAAAATACTTCGCTATTAAGATCCTGTTAAAGTGAACGTTCTTGTTAATCGTATCCTTATACTGAACCGGATCCGGCGGGGTTATCTTGGTCTGGTGTATCCTCATGAATATCGCAGCCGGCGTCGGTTGGAACGGGAAGGTGCTTCCAGCGAACGAGAGGACCTCTCCGTTTACGCTCGCGTAACCAGAAGTTATAGTCACATTAGATCCCGTTCTCGAGTACTTCAACCCAGATAGGATAACCGTGCCAGTAGGGTACAGGGCAGTGGCCATTCCGCCTATGGCTTCCGTGAATGCCTGCTGTAACAATACGAAGTCTTCAAGGAACAGTCTGTGGCCTCCTGTTTGAGGAACGAATTGATTCATTTCTTTATTTTTTTATTTAGTACCTTACTCGGTAGATTTTTTAATATATACATAATCACCACCAGCTTCAGTACTGTAGTTGATATAAGTAGGCGGCTTGTTCTCCGTAGAGTAGTAAATGAAAACAGAGTCGTCAGGCACAGATGCAAGCTTGTACTGAACAGATCCGCACGCGTCCCTGTCGGTATAGGCATACGACACGATCTCTCCACACTCGTTTGTGACCTGTGGATGAGCGTCGTCAAGTATTAAATTACCGTAACCCAATTCGAAAGAGTAAGCTTTGCCGTTCTGTACTATGTAGAGCTTACACTCATTAGGGTCGCCAGAAAAATTACTCTGCAGCCAGTTGTAATTTATAGACAGCCTCAGCTGGCCGAGATAATAAGAAGCGCTGATGAAGTGGTTGCCGGCCTGATTTATAGAGGTGACCATATCGTTCAACGTAAGAGCCTTGTCCACATCCCAACTAACATTCGTATCAGGCAAAACATATTGGTTACCTCCAGATATAATGTAGTAATAAAAGTCTGAACCCTCTACCGGACCATTCTCCACGTTTATATCCGTCCTGAATATGTAGGAGGTCAAAAAGCAGTCGTTGCTTACATACGCACCGACGCACACCCTGTTGGATCCCGGTATCCTGTTCTTTGCCTGCTTGAACATGCTGTTCTGAATAAGCCTACCGTAATCGGATATGTTCACAACCATAGGCACGAACTGCTCTATTATACCCTGGAACTTATTCTCTATCAAACTCAGAAACTCAGACAGCGACGAATACGTCAACACCTGCGGAGAATATATTGAGTATAGGTTTATAAGCTCGCCGTTGAACTTGTCGTAAAAATAAGCAGAGTGCAAATCTTTTTGCCACGCATTGTACTCGAACACGTCAGCGTTGTTGAAGAACTCCTCCTGCTGGTTTATATACAGATCGTTTGACTGCTGGCCATACAAGCTCAAGTTAGATAAAGACAAATTTGAGACTATCGTCCTGTTGTACTGGTCCTCCTCTTGAGGCAATACGTAACCGTAGTATTCAGGCATCGTGTTCGGATACTTCTCGAAGAAGACGCAATCCACCGTAAAGTCGCTCTCCTCGACTGTATCAGTCCCGTTCACAACAGGATTAACCACCTCGAACAAATAGAACTCCGCGGTTGAGTTGTCCGTGCTAATCATCTTGTCAGCTATGTTGTAATCGTCAGCCGTAGTGTTCTCCCAAAAGTTAAGCTTCTTAAAATAGAAATCAACGTTCTCCGGAAGCCCTATGAACAGATCCCAGTAGTTTATTCTGTCGAGACCGGTATTGAATACGGCCGGCAACGCGACGAAATCACTGTTAAGTATAGGCTCGTAATAATCACCAGCACAGCTGTCAGCGGCGTTACGCAAAGACCTTATTTCGCTCTTAGGTATCTCGTATGCATTATAGGCGCCAGCATAAGATATGTTTATCCATTTAGCCAAGCCTACGAACAGGTAATCCTTGTAAACCTCTACGCCCTCCTCCCTCAGCATAAGCCTAAGCTCATGATTCAGCCCATCAGCAAAGAAAACGTTGTCAAACAGTGCGCACCTCTCACCATAAACACCGTCTATCTCGGATTGGATCCTAAGCCTAACTACGAGATCGTTCCCCTCAAGCCTCGTAATTATGTAAGAGTTATCGTCAAGGTACGTTGATGATGGATATTTTTGCTGAAGTATGTTGAAATCGGTGGCTGGATTAGTATATCCGTCCACAACCACGTTGCCGAAACTATCCAAAGCAAAACTGGTATCGCCGATCTTGTTCCTGTCCTCGTAATTAGTGGCTACCGGGTAGGTGTAAAGCATGTCCTCGCCGCTCGTCATTATGTCGAGCGTGCCTGAAATAACGTAACCGCCAGAACTATACTGGCCTCCGAAATTTCCATTTATAACGAAAGTATAAGCGTCTACAATCGTTTGTATAGTGAACAGGTTGTTGTTTATGCCGCTCATGCCAGACGAGTTGCTAACGCCGGCGATATAAACAACATCTCCAACAGAGTAGCCGGTCGGTGTGCTACTGCTTACCTGCACGGTAGCCTGCGAAGAATTGCCGTTCAACGTTATGCCGGTGATCGTAAACTGTGCGTTCAAGTTAGTTTTAGCTATGTTGTAGAGAGAGAATATGTTCACGTTGCACTCCTCCTGGTTGCTGCCAACGCCATTTTTAAATCCATCGGAAGGGATCATGTACTCCAGCGTAAAACCATAAAATCTGTCGGGCAGAGATATTGGCAGGAAATAGAACCCGTCCAAGCCAAGCCCAACGGTGTTTTTCTGCAACGTGCCGAACTCGCCAGCGGCGAACTTTATGTAATTGTACAGCTGACTGCCATAGATGGTGTTTATCTGGTTGTCGATCGCGCCGTTTGGATCAGTGTTTATCTCTATCTCCCTAAGATTGTAATCGTACTCGTTATCCAACAGCATGCGGTAAACGTAAGGCTGGTTTATAGGGTTCTTTATGTTCGTCTTGTCAATCAGATAATCCGGGTCAATCTCAAACGAAACGTTCGGTATGTTTATCTTGTCGTTGTCTACGACTCTAACGCCGGCATACCCACTCGTAGGGTACCCAACAGCATTAGTGTTGCTCACCGAGAACTTATACTCATTCAGAGACAGCAAGCCATCCGGCGCACCAAGAAGCGAAACGAGCTTTTGTATACAGGCTTGCGTCCCCTTTATCTTATACAAATAGAACAAAGAAAGCAAAAGCCTCTTTTGCCTCTCGTACTGTAACTGTTGCAGCGTCAACTGATAATACTGTGACGTCGCCGGTGAATTATTCTGAACGTAGTAATACCCTGGCTGTGTCTGTATAACGAGCTGCGAAAAATCTATGCTGTCGTCGTCAAACAAAGTAAAACCGTAGTGATCGGCATAATACTTGTAATACTCAGGCGACAGCTGATTAAAACTCGTCGTGTTTATAGAGTGCGTGTACTTTATGAACTGAATATAAGTCCTTAGCCTATCGAAGAACCAGCCGGCGATCATTATAAACCTCCTGAAATAGAAGTCTGGCGTGTCGTTAGACTCGTTAATCATATCGGCAGGAACGACCCTCCTTATAAGCTGGTTGGAGTACGTCTCATCCAAAGCCATCGCCCTAACGAGATTGTACTCGTATGTTATGTCAGCGCTGTAAGAAATGTCGTCGTCGAAGCCACCGTCAGCTATGTATAAAGCGGCCGGATTGGTCAGCCAGGTCACAAATTCATACTCCATGTCGGAACCAGAAGTTATGTTCTGTATGTTGCCAGTAACAAGCCTCCTCGGCCAAGGCGTTGGGTTAATCGAGGCTGGCGATAATATAAGGTTCTGGGCAGGCGTCAGATTGTAGTTCCAGTCGTCAATTATAGACTGCTTAGGACTTATGACGAAACCGTTATAGCTAACGGTAGTAATGTCATTGGAAGACTGGTAAGAAAAGTCAAGCAACGCCTCCTGCACGAAGTTTCCCTGCACTGTAACTTTTATGCCGAATGGCCTCGTGTTGGCCTGCAAGGGATAATACCTGACTATGCCCGGGTTAGTGTTGTCGTAAGTGTTTGATACAAGATCGAGGTCTTCATAAATGCTAAGAACATTATTCCTCCTTATAGTGAAGGAGTTTGTAGATACACTCGTTATTACAAACTCGTAATCGTTAATATTGTAACTGTAACTTGCACCGCCAGAAGCGATGCTCACTTGCATCTGCAAACTCGTATCGACGCACTGCAAGTCCTCAAACTCTATTATCTGGCCTACCTGGTAAGTGTGACCTGCGGCCTGCACGGAGATCGTATCGTATGGGTTTCCGTTGTTGTCGAGGGCTGAAGTCTGTGAGAAGCCTTGCACCTTGAATATGTTCTGTGACATATAGGGCGTTATGACGTTTAATATCGGGTATCTTCTCGCGTTCGCATCAACTACGTCGTAATTCTGCCAGTTGATGCTCGCGTCGTCGTCGTAAAAGGAAAAATTATTGAAGTTGTCAAGTATCACCCTGCCTATCTTCCCATTCGAGTCGGAGTAAACCTCCGGGAAGATAATATCGGTGGTTTGCGTGTCTATGTGCTGGACGATATTTATAAAGTTGCTGCCGAATTTCTGCCCGACGAGCGTCTGATAAGGGTAGTTGTTTATAATGTACTGTATGTTATACGCTATCTCTGTGTTAGCCGAGCCATAGAAGACGAAATTCCTTATATCCCTGTAGTCAACGAGCAGGTTTATAAAAGTGGTCAAGAACTGCGAAACGGTAACGTCGTCAACTGTAGTCGCGCCAGTCTCCAAAGACACCTGTGTCGCGAGCGACTCCTTCACCTTCTGCAGCGTAAGCATAAGAGCAGGCTCCTGCTGGGTTATCTGGGCTGGCGTATAAAAAGATGGCACATTAGGAAACGTACCATTCGGTGTTAAGTTTGAACCAAAAAATATACCGCCCTTGATCGAATCCGCACCAAGAGGATTGTTGTTAATTAGATTAGCCATTTATTCTCTTTCTTATCTCGTAACCGTTTACTTGCGTTATTTGGTACTGCTGAATTACATTGCCGTTGAAATTACCGCTCGAGTCTATAGTAATACCGTTGCTGTCGTATATTTCATACACACCGGTGGTCATGTCCCTCGCAACGTCATTCATCAAAAATGATAGCGCGCTCGAAGTTTGCGTTGATTGGTTCTGGTAAGACAGCAGTATCGTCAATTGGTTAAAGCTCGTTTCTCTCGGGTATATCTTAAGCACGTCACCGACACCAACTGCCTGAACGGGCGAATCATACCCTACAGTGTCGGGACTCATAACGATATTAAAGTTCTTCGAGACGTCTGTGAAATTAAACTCGCTTTCGTTTATCACCTTCACTTGCTTCAACACGGTTTGCGAAGAGTCCCACACTTCGACAACAGAGCCTATCAGCCTGCCCGACTGCAAACCATTCTGCTCAAAGTTCCACAATAGTCCAAGACCATCTGTCTTGTTGCACTCGTAGACGGTTCTCCTCTTGTATGTAGGAACTATGTTATCAGGATCCGTACTATTAACATCATCGTTCAAATTGTTAGTGTCATACTGACCCCTGCTATCCACGGCGATAACGGAAGTCGTAAAGAACTTAGGCGTTATGGTAAAGTAGTAATCGCCGTAGTATTTTTTCAGAGTGCTGCCGTTGTTCGCTGCTATAGCCGTCGCGTCAGTCAGCACCACATTTAACAAACCAGAAGGCACCCTTATTAACTGTATGCCATTTGCTACGTTGGTCAAATAGTTATTGGTCGTGTTCACTATCATATTCCTCGTCCTTATGAGGTCTATAATCGTGAAATCGTAATAACCCTCCACGAGAAATGTAGGCACGTCGTATACAGACAACCCCACGTAATCAGTATCGGTAAAGGAGGTGTTCGCCGTAATTCCATTAGCTACGGTAGAGTCCCTGTTTACAGTCTCGTTAAGCGGGTCGTTGTTGTAGCCGACCGGCCTCGTGCCGGTAAAACTAAACGTCTTCCCGGTTATCATCTGGCTCTCTTCCTTCGGTACGTAAAACAACTGTTGCTTAGTAGGATTTATAGCATAGTTATTGTCAACGGTGTTGTCTGTTATGATGTACTTAAGTAATTGATTCTGCATTTTTGTTATTTTGAAAAGAATGAATCCCTGGCATAGTAAGGGCTCGCGTTGAGCTCCCTCAATTGACTCTGCGCGTCTTGCACCAGCTGGAATTTATAAGTCAGATTAGAGGATATTGTGAAGTTAGGTTTCACGTTCCTCGTTATCACCTCGTATGTCTGCTCCGGGAAAAAGAAGGAAGTGTCGATGAAAAAGTACATCTTCTCCCTGTACGTACTAACCGGCATCCAAGGTATCATCTCGAAGCCATCCATAGTGACCACTTTGAACTGATAATCAGTGTCTACTATATTGCCAGAACCTCTTATCTGCGAAACGACTTCGAACGGCATTATGTCACCCTGCCTAACGATGTTGTGTGAGTATGGAGTGGCCGGATAGAAGAACAGATTCGCCAGGTTAGGGCCAGTGGACAGCTTGTTCTGCGGCTGTACCTGTATAGTCTGCTTGTAGTAGTCAACGCCACCAATCTGCCATGTCAATATGACGTACTCCTTCTTGTTAGAGTACATTGGCTCGGCAGGTATTACTTCTACGTAATAAACACCAGTTGAAACCTTGGTGGAGGATAGATTAACGATCGTATTGCTGTTAAGTATTGCGGTTGCTGTTATGACGCCAGAGAAGTCCATGCCGTTCTCATTCACAAAGAATATCTTATTAGACAACCCAGCAGTCATATTAAAGCACCCATCTATAATCTCGTCATTTATAAAAAACTCTACATAAGGCTGGAAAACCGTCCTCGTATACTTGCTGTATATGAACTTGGCTTGCACGTTTGCTGCATAAGCGTGATCCGTTATGTTTAAGGAAAAATTAGGCGAATCGTTTAACGACACAGCCTGAGCAAAAGCGGCGCTAACGTCGAAAACAAAATCCTCATGGAAACTGTTGGGGAAGTAATCCGTTATCTTCTGGAAGGTAGTGAAGTCCCAAGCGATACCGTCCTGACTGAAACCCCAGTTTGAGGTTTCGGAGATCGCAGTTGGTTGTAGGAAAGACCAGCCGTCACCCTCGCTGAAATCGTTGTAAAATAAATTTAATGTAACATTCTTCAGCGCAGCAAGGCTGTTGTACAACGCGCCAGCATCGAAAAGCTTCAAGTTAGCCGTAAAGCTATAGTCAGTCAGCTTACTGCTCAGCCAAGCCGGTATGTCGAAACCGAACAGTAAACGACTCTGGCCGGCACCGTCCTGCATCTCCATTATCGAGCTCTGGCCAGTATTGATGCTGGTAGACCATGCAACGTCTGATACGCCATCTGACTGCGTATACTTAAATATGGTATTGTTTTTGCACGGATATAGCCTGTAATACATTTAACTCTTTATCCTTAAATATAAATAAAAAGTTATGTTTTTAGAATTAGTATATTCTTATTTCCATCTCATCCGTAGTGGAAAGGGAGAAATTCCTATTTGTATATACTACCGTGTTGTTTGAACCGTTGTAAGTGAAGTCCAAAGAGATCAGTTGCTTCTGGCCATTTATGAACATCTCAAGCTTAGATGAGTCAACCGGAGCGACAGTCAAAGCGAAAACCGTCTGGTTATTGGTAGGCGTGAATGTGTTGATAGTCAACTTGTTAGACATGTCGAGCTCGATTTCTTTAAACTCAAATTGGCCGTTGCCGACATTGAACGCAAACAACGCAACGCAGTTCTTGTAACCATCTACTATCGTAAACAATACATCGCCTGAGGCGTCCAGTATTTGTATAGTGTTGTTAGATCCAGACCCGACATATTTCAACCTAAAAACCGCGTTGGCCTGCACTATCTGGTTATCCAACGTAATAGAGATATTGTTATGGCTGTTCGTGAAATTTATAATCTGATCGGTCTTATCCCTATAGGCGAGTAGGCCGAAGCTTCCAGAATTAACATTTAGATTCGAGCCGGCGAGGCCAACGCTTAAATTCCTGTCAATTGCTACGTTACTCAAGTTGAAACCCATGGTGGTCAAATCCTGTTGTATATTGTCTATCGTGCAATTACTGGCATTGCTAACAGTCACGTTAGAAGAGTTGCTTATCTTTAGATTAGAGCACGTGTCCAACACGGCTATGGAATTGTTCTCAACAACGACGTAAGAGGTGTTTGTGGCTTGCACACGGCTGTTGTTTATAACGCTGATGTTACTGCTACCGCTGAACGTTGAATACAGCACGCTGTTCAATATGTAAATGCTGTTCGCGGCGTACTCGTAGCTCAGCACCTTGTTGTTCGCCACATCTATCGAAACATAAGCCTGATTAGCGTTAAGCTGCCCCCTCGGATGCTTGTCGTTGTTCGTCTTAGCAAACAGCCTCATCGTATAGGTGGCATCTTGAAAAAGCAGATTCGTAGAATCCGTCACGTCGTACCACTGGAGTTCAGTAAGCCCAGCCACTGAAGCCATGGCTTTGTATTGCAAATAACTTACCGCTATAGCAGTTGACGGACTCGAAGAGGACCCGGAAGAAGGATTGCAATTCACCCTGAGCGTATCTATGGCAACCTTGAAGGCAACTATGGCGAGCTTGGCCTCGTTGTTGGATGAGAACGGCAGGGAGTACTCGGTTGAGTTGTCCTGCATGGATATGTTAAGGCTCGAGCCGTTGACAGAACTCTTCTGGTAGTTACACACATTTAAAGTATAGGCAACAGCACCTGTCGTATCAAGCACCCTAATAGTACGGTCGTTGCTACCATAAGCGGCGATAAATGTATTGTAAGCAAACATTTTTATTTTTTAAATATTAGGCGAAGTCTTCCTGGTTAACCAACGTATAAGAAAAAGAGCTGTAGCCGTACTTCGCAGACAACGCCTTTAAATCCTGCATCAGGTCCTCGTGCGGCCCGCTAAAGCGCCAGACCTGGCAGCCGGCGGACCAAGGGCCTATCACGTTCGTGTCGTTTATAGAACCGTGGTGCAAATCAATCCCGAAGTACCCCGACTCTATCGTTTTAGGATCGCAAGTAAGTATGGTGTCCTTATTATTGTCCCTGTAGACCTTTACAGGCCCATCATTCTGACATAACGCGAACTGCTTGCCTTTATGCATCCCGAGCTCCCATGTGTCAAAATACTGGCCCGGAACGAGAATCGCAGTCCCAGTAGTGCCCGCGATCGGATTCTGCAGGTAGGTGAAGCCCGGGTGGGTCGTAATCGTATAGCTGTGAGACACCTCCTGGCCGCCATCCGTCCACCACACCCAACACAGGTCGTTGAATGAATCATCGGCGTCCGGCGAAGCGTTCCTTATGCCGACTATGTTAGGCTTGCCGTCCGTAAATGTTTTATAAGATTTCGAGACCAATAGCGTCTTGACGTCGTCAAGTGTTATATCTTGTAAGTTCTTCATTACAGTTTTAAATATTAAAATAGGACATAAAAAAAGCACCAGAGGTGCCATAAATTATTTCACGAAGTTCGGTTGGCCAGGCTTAGCCTTCCACATAAGCCGGCGCCATCCAGACGGTATGTAATGGCTGAATCCCTGTGCGTCAAATATTCTGTGGCCGCCGCTTGCGCTAACGTGCAACCTCAAAGGCTTTTCTATCCTGACGAGATTCATCGCCTCGAACTCATACACCCTGAAATCCTCGGATGATATATCCGTAAACACCAAATCAGTTCCATTTATAAAACCGCTTTCCTCTAACATTCATTTACTTTGCATGAATATATGCAAAACAAGAATGCAGGAAAAACGCCCGACAGAGGCATCATCCTGCATTCTAATAAAATGACTCACTCGCTGGCCGTGTATCATGATTGACCAAGCGCGATAACTGTTAATTCAGTTCTGTGTAGTTGCGCATCGTGGAGAGGCTCATTGAGTTCTATTATGATTTATATACTTACCTACCGAGAAAACTAATCATTTTCTTAAGCGCACTAATCCTATGGCTGTACAGGGCTTTTTCGCTCACGTCCATTTCAGAGAAGGTCTTATCGGCGCCATCAGGTATAAAAATTGGATCGTAGCCAAAGCCGGTGCCGTGTCGTTCTTCGGTTATGGTGCCGAAACAATCGCCTTCGAATGAATACTGAACACCATTAACCAGCAGTATCATGCACGTCCTGAAATAGGCCCTCCTGTTAGCCTTTCCTTGCATTTCTGAAAGCATCTTGTCGATATTCTGCTGGTACGTGGCCTTTTCGCCGGCATACCTTGCCGCCTTAACGCCGGGTTTGCCGTACAATGCGTCAACGAAGAAGCCGGTGTCTTCGCTAAAGCAGTTATTGCCGGTCATGTTGTAGATAGTCTTCGCCTTGATAAAAGCGTTTTCCTGTATTGTGTCGTACGGTTCCGGGATGTCTATGTCGATGTTGGCCTGCTTGAGCGTTATCACGTCGAACGTGTCGCCCAAGTATGAAACAACTTCCCTTATCTTGTCCTGGTTGTTCGTGGCGAATATCAGAGACGGCTTGTCCATTACTTTTCAATTTGATACGAATATACAAGCGATTCCCCAAAGCATACGTAAAAAAAAGAAACCATCCCTCGTGAGGATGGTCGGACCTGGGATGCTATCCCAGGCGGGGTGAGTTGAAAATCGCACTTTAATAATACGGGAACGGTGCTAACCTTTCGGCCCTACCTTCAGACGCACGGAGCGTTGTATTATTTAAACTCTGTTGCGGGTATGGGATTCGAACGCCATGACCTCCAGGAAATGAACCTGGCGAGCTACCACTGCTCTAACCTGCATATTATTTCTCAGTTGTGCAAACCTTGTAATCTACAAGAGCTCTTATCAATTTTTTTCCATAAATCTCCGCAAGCTGCTCCTCTAAGTCAAAAGTATTTAATCCATAAAGATCCTGTATTATTTCAGGATCGTAATTGAATGTTATTACCGCCTCTTTCCTCGGTGAAAAACCATCGCCGACATAAAATAAATCGCTCACAACAACACTGGTTACTTCCATTCAAAAAATTCGTTGGTTAGCTGGCCCAATGAACAAGGCCTTATAGGTTACAAACCAAAGGTACTTTACCATTTGAAAAAAGTAGCGTATAGTGGAATCGAACCACCTCCGAAGCTTTATGAGAGCTTTGTACTTGCCATTATACGAATACGCCATGTATAATATTATATACTGCTGTTGAGATAATTGGCAACCTGATCAAGCGTCTTTAAGTACTTGCCGCCATTGCTTTCGACCATCACGCCAACCTTGTCGAGGCTCTTGGCCTGTCCCTTGTCGAAGGCCAACCCCTGATCGAATCCAATGAAACAAAACACGGTCTTTTCAGGCCTCTTATTCGAATCATCAACTACTTCAGCTATCGAATAAACGCCTGTCATCTTAGGCGTTATCACATACAAACACTTGTCACAAGTTTCTCGCTCTGCCAACTCCTGTTGGTAAGCCTCCTCCGTCCAGTCTGGTACTACTGGATTAAAGTAATCTACTTCCAACTTCTTAATCAAATCATCTCTCCATGTAGAATTGTTACATGTTCCGCCCAAAAATATTCTTGCCATTAAATCTTTTAAATTATCCCCTCTGGTATATTCATCTGCTTAAACCAGAACTGACCCATTTCAGTATTGCGATTGAACTTGGCCATATCGTAATCCTCGTCACCAACCATACCGAAGTCTGCAACAGTGCTAAGCTCGTTAATGAGACTTGTTATGTCATTATCGTTCGGCTCGTCCTCATACACACAAGTGTGCTTTACGATTATGTTCCTGCCGTCTTCCACAGGCCCGTTATCCTTATAACAAAGCACCATCCAATTAGCTATCATCTGTTCAGTCCCTCCATGTCTACAAATATATCAAGTAAGTTCATAAGTCGATCTTTCGCCTTCTCTTTTGTTTCATCCTCAGCAATGACGTAAGGCCTTCTTGCGAGGAAAACAGTGTAGTGGCCGGATACCGGATCCTGCACGTACACTATGCCATCCTCCTCGGTATAACCCTTGTATTTTTCCATTACCTCTCCCAGTATTTATCCCAATATAAGTAATCTATTACAGCTTTCCAATTCCTATACTTCTCAGACCCGAAAAGTATCTGCTCACCCTCGAAACCAGGCCACTTTATGTCGTCAATGAGGTAATCACCCTTCAATAAAGACTTATCCGGGCAAAGTATCAGCTTCTTGCAAAAATTGATGCCTAAGTGCTTCTCCACCCAAACCCTCTTCTCGGTGTAGCACAGCGGATTCATGTAGGACGGCCTGGTGAGTATCCAGACGTCATACACCTCGCGCAACGTGTGCATGCTTGATATTGCGTCGTCTATCGGCTCGAGGTCCGTAAAGAAGCCGTATTGCGACTGGGGGTAGCGTATAGACGGGTTCTTTTGCATCATCTCCTGGTACCTCTGCATAAACTTGCAGAGTGTGTCATCCATGTCCACGTAAATTCGCCTCATATATTAATTTTTATCATCCCTCGAAAGGTAAGTGCCATAATCCGGAAGGAAAGGCTCATAATCCTGGTCCATCAGCTTCGATGTTAGAATAAAATCGGCAGTAGACCTGCAGCACGCTATCGGTATGTTCCACAGAACGCCAAGCCTAAGCAGCGCCTTAACATCGCTATCATGCGGCTGAGCCTCGAGAGGATCCCAGAAGAAGATAAGCATGTCGAGGTTTCCCTCTGCGATCATAGATCCTATCTGCTGGTCGCCACCGTAAGGCCCGCTCATTAGCTTTACAACCTCTATGCCGAGATTATCCTCGAGCAGCTTGCCAGTAGTGCCAGTGGCATATATTTCGTGCTTAGAAAGCGTCGTCTTGTTGAAGACCGCCCAGTCGACCAGGTCGGCTTTCTTGTTGTCGTGTGCTACGAGGGCTATCCTCTTGGTAGATTTTATTGTTCTCGCTTCCATTTATAACACAATATTATAGATAATCCACGGAACGTAAAAATATTTACTCGGCCACAGCCATGTACCCAGAATTCCTTAGGTAGTGGCCTATGTCCACCCTAACCACATCACCAGCCTTAACTATGTATGTAGTCACGCTCACTATCTCGCCGTTAACTGATACGTCGCCATTCGTTATTGCGTTCATAGCTTGGGCCGAAGTGCTCTTGTAGACCTTAGACACGAACGTGATAAAGTCGGCGACAGCTATCTTCATGGTTTTTTCGTTCGGCTGCACGAGCAATTTTTTGTTTTTATCGAAGCTGTCCTTCTTAACAGCGTTAATAAGATCTTTGTGTTTGCCCATTATTCGTTTGTTGAAACATAATTAATATTTTTTAAGACTATCTCAACCTCCCAGGTGCCTTCAGATATTACGTCATTCTGGACTGACGCGACTATAGTACTCATACCTCCGGACGGCAGGCCGGACACCAAGCCGTTAGACATGTCGAAATAGGAAATCTTGTTGTCGAGGTTTGACTTCAAGCCAGTGGTGTTGTTGATTCCTTCCGTACCGGTCCCGTTTGATATGCCGAGGTTGATGACAGCCCCTGGATCTCCAGCCATGTTCTGCTGGCTTATTATAACCCTCTCGATGTAGAAGCCGCCAGGCACCATCATATAAGGCAACGTTATGGCTCCTATGCCACCTGCGCCATCATCACCGCTAAAGCTTAAGCCAAACTGGTAATTGATCGTGTTAACTATGAACCTCGCAACGCCCCAAATTATTCCGTCTACAGATGCCGGATAAACAGTAAAAGCATCAATAAACACATTGTTCAGAGTAGAAGAAGTGGTGGTAAAGTTGCCAAACTCTCCATCCCTCATGTACAAAAAGTTTATGTAAGATTCCGTCAAATTCAAAGAGCCAATAGAAGAGCCGTCAAGGTTCACGTTGTTCATCTCAGAACTGTTTAACGTGTTCGAACCCAAGTAAGAATTATTAACGAAGACACACCCGTTTACAGTGCTACTCGTCAGATTATTATTAGTCCAAATAGAGGTGTTCGACAATAAAACGTCCTCAAAAGCACCAGAAGTAATCGTGCTGTCGCTAATTGAGGACTCGTTGAACATATCAAGGTTTAAAACAGAAGCATTGGCAAAAGTAACACTCGACATATAGCTCGCGTTGTTCAAATGCAAATTATAAACCTCAGAGCCTGTTATCGTTATCCCCGTTATGTAGCAAAAATTCTCTATGTTCGCCACGCCGAATATGGAGTCGGCGTCGAGGTATAGGCCAGAAACGTAGCTGTAGTTTGTCATGTTCAAGTTCTGGATCGAGCCAAGCACGTTCAAACAATCTATGTAAGAGTTCTCTATGAAGCAATCAGAAACTACCTGCTCGAAATTCGAATAGTAACCCCATTTGAACACGGCTATAGAACGAGTTCCTTCCTCGAACCACTCATTGGAGACGTAATCGCATGCGACATAATTGTTCACGTTTACGTCAAACCTTGATGTAATGAAATCAAACTGAAAAGAATAAGTTATCTGGTCCCAAACCGTATTGTAGAAAGATTGGTCGTTGACTACCGTCCAGTTATCATCAAGGTTAAAGCGGTCTATAGAGCTGCCTGTCTCGCCGTTGCTGCTCACCCAAACCTTGCCGCCCCATATCGCGTACATGCCGGTCTCGTATGAGTTGCCTGGATCCCACATCGAATACGATGAATACAAAGGGTTCTGGAACTGTCCGAAGCCGGACTGCGCCATGTATGAAGCCGTAATAGCTTGCAGTATTATCGTCGTGCCTCCGTATAAACCGACGTCGACGCCACTAATAACGTAGTAAGTGCCTGGCGATAAAGAAGAAGTACTTATGAGAGTTGTAATGTCCGCGAGAGCGATTTCTACTATGCCTCCACCACCGCCAATTTCTATGGCCTCCTGCTGCGGTATTGAAAGCTTTATTCTCGGATCTAACACGAGCGGCCTATTAGCATTTTTGACCTGTTGTAAGTATATGTTTAGATCGTGTAGATTCATTCAGGGCTGTTTGGTTTTTAAATATTCGTATAAAAAATATCATAGAAAACCAAACAAACACTAATCGAAAATTAAATTCGGAGGAGAGGAAGGGATTCGAACCCTTGTGCCAGTTTGACCCGACAACACGCTTTCCAGGCGAGCCCCATCAACCACTCGGGCACCTCTCCTTATTTGCTGCTTACAGCTTCTTTCATTATCTTTTCCACAATGCTCTCACCTATCTGACCCCTGCTGGCATGATCCGCACTGAAACCAAACGAGAACATCTTCTTGAACATTTCCCTCGACTTCGGGTCCAACGTCACTGGCTCGGGAGCGATTTTTTCCATGCCGTGCTGGTCTATGTACAAAGGATTCTTGACCCAAATCAAGGACCTGCCGAGATCGCCGTCCGTAGACAAAAGTATGTCGAAGTTCGTGTAGTTCGCGTTGAACTTCAAGCCAAAAACAGGGTAGGTATAAGCCTTGTTCGTCTTCTTGCCTATGAAGGTTATGGGCGTACCCTTGAACTCCTTATTCCAGCTCGCCTCGAAGCCTCTTTTCGCAAGGCTGTTGACGTTTGCCATTTTGTCGGCACGATTCTTAAAATCCTTGTTGTCGCCCGCAAGCATCTGCGCAAAGGGGAAGTTTTCAGTGCTGTCCATAGCTTTCGCGTAAGATGTAGTGTTCAACTCGTCTAATTTGTTCGCTTTCATTCAAAATTTATATAACTTTAAATAGTAAGTCAAAACTTTTCCTGCCCTTCTGCAACACGAGAAACTTTATCTTTGAACCTTCAACATCAAACCAGCAATCTTCCGACACGACGAACTTCTCCGTCAGCATCTTGCCCGACACCTTCAGGCCGTTGTTCTTCATCATCCTGCGTATGTCGCCCTTGGACTCCATGAAGCCTATGTTGACGATGCATTCGAACAACGAACCTTCAACTAAAAGCCTATCGAAGAACTTTATAGTCCCGATGCTGAGGCACCACAGCAGCTTGTGGAAGGCCTCGACGCCTATGTTTGTAGGCTTCTGCAGAAACTCATTAACCCTATCGAGCGGCATAGGCTCGTCGAATATACCTACCATAAAATATTTTTATAACATAAATAAGTGGGATTCGTAGAACGATCAACTCATAAATTATTTTTTGTAAAGCTTACCAAGCCTCTTAAACATCTTCATGATGTCATCCTTGTTGTCAAAAAAGTCTTGCGCCCTCTTGAAACTAATGCTCGAATATATTATATTGTGCGAGTCACCCTGCAGGTAGTACATAACAGCATAATCAACATTAAGCTCCTTATACAACCTCTTCGTAAGACACTCCGGAAGGTCTTCAATGTAGAAAGCATTAATGCCGTCCTTAGCGGTCTTTGCAATCATGCCCAAATACACGTGGTCAAGGGTCCTCCAGTCGTACTTAGGCAGCATGCCTTCGGTGTACCCCTGCTGAAACAATATCTTCAAAAACCAATCGTTGCCGTACTTCGGGTCCGGATCGCCAAAACACTTGAAGATGAACGCCCTGAACGCACCAAAATCCATAACTATCTTGCCAAGCGTGCTCGATATTTCCTCCGAGTCCTGTATCTTCTGCTCTTGGTTCCTGAAGAACCCAATGCGAGAGGTATTGAGGTAAGTCTTCACAAACCAAAGTACAGCAACGATTAGGACGATAGTTATAAAGTATATATCAAACACGTTGTACGACATTAATAACGTTTATACTTTAAATACAAACCCAAAAGAATACAACGAATTAATAATGGTTTAAACCAAAGAATAAGTGAGGAGACTCGAACTCCCAAGGCCTGTTAGAGCCCACCAGCCTTTCACAACTGGCTCCTGATCCAGCCGGTTCACTTCTTGACCACGAACTTAGACATTAATACCCGGAGGAGGGTGGGAGATTCGAACTCCCGGACCTGTTACAGCCAACAGTTTTCGAGACTGCCGCATTCGACCGCTCTGCCAACCCTCCAATAATTCTGCATGAAAATCGGTAGTGTAGACACTCCTTTTATTTATGTTATGTTTAACAATTAAAATATTTTCACTTGGGATATTATAAAACTTTTTTACCCTGTTAACCTCCTCTTTAAACTGCTTTTTATCACATATAAGAGTTTGATATATAACAAGTTTATCGCTATTCATAACCACCAAACATGATAAGTTATCTATGGTGCCATCCCCAATATCAATACCCATAAAATAATCCGTAAGTAGTGGCATGTAAATGTATTTGTCATTTTGTTTTTCAGAGGAGAGGAGGGGATTCGAACCCCTGGACCTGTTACAGTCAACAGTTTAGCAAACTGTTACGATAGACCACTCTGACACCTCTCCTTGTAATGCAGTTAAGCATTCATAAACTCTTCAATCTGATACTTCAGCAAAACGCCTCGTCCCAACAAATGCTTGTTCTCCTTGAAGTACTTACTCGATACACCAAACACATCGTCCGGCACAAACTCCAATGCTTTCATCGTATTCAGCTCAAATACGTAGCCGTCGAAGTTCATTGAAAAGAACCTTTGACTTGGGCCGTTCGGAAGAAGCAGATCAAAATAAACCTCGCCGTTGAAATCGAGCGTACGAAGCTGGTCTTGCAAATCAACCAAAACGGCATCAGGACGCTCGTAGTTATTTATAAAAACGATGCAATTGCTGTCGTCTATACTGATGACTGTGAAAAGCTCAAATTCCATAATTATATTTTGAGGAAGATGTCGGATTCGAACCGACGGATCATGCTCATCACACGATCTTTAGTTTTCAAAACTAACGGCATAAACCACTCGCCCAACCTTCCTTATATTACAATATTCCTACGGTTTGAACACAATTTGCGCGATGTTGTGCTCCGGTACGTAGCACACCGTTGTGCCCTGGTCGATCCAAAGATTCCCTGCGTCGTCCATCTCTATGCTGCCAGGTTTTAAGTTCTTAAAATACGGCTCCGGGGCACTCTTCACCCAGATAGACAATGCACCCTTCGAATCGAACAGGCTCTTAAGCTGTAAGCTGCTCTTTCTTGTCATTGCCTTTCAGAATTAAATGTGATAAACCAGAGTCGTGCGCAATCTTTATCTTTATAGAGGTCATCACTTCCTCGAAGACATGCTCCGGGCTGCTTCCGACGACGCATATCGGGAAATCATCAAAATACCCAATGTATGCTGCGCTTGGATCCTCCAACGCTATCGTATCACAATATTCAATTACCAGCTTCAATTTCATTTTTCATTTTTTGTCTGTGCTTCCTAAACTCTTCCATTATTTCCTTCCCCGACCTTTCCGCCTCGAGCGGCTCCATGTAATACGAAGCATCGAATACTGTTCCATCAGCGATCTCCGCATCTGTAAGCCCTCGCTTCTTCATCTGTAGATAAGGATCGTTCCTCTCGTCAACCCTCTTAAGCATTGCCTCTACATTCTTCAGGTGTCTCGGCTGCGGCTCGTCGTGCTTCCACCACTCGCCATCCCCGATATAGTCCTTATGATATAGCTCTACGTGAAGCATGCTCGTAGGCAGGCCTTTATCGTTCTTCAAAACCTTGAATACGCAAGCAAAGTTATCGCCCTTTGTGACTCTGTCGCCTACCTTTACTTTTATGAGGCCAACCTCGCCGTACAAAACAATGCCGGATCTTCCCTTGATTAGAACGGCTGACGTGTCATTCCACCAGGGTGATCCTGCGTCATCCCCAGTGAAAGGACAGATGTTCACTACGGTGCCAGTCTCCATCGCATACACGAGTGCAAACTCAGGACAGTGTAGGTCAACGCCAGTGTGGATGTCATGCTTCCTTATGGCGCCGAAACGGCCTTGGGCCGGAATCTTGTCAAGATAAATCTTGTGTTTCAACGGGGTCATATTCTCTCCAGTTTTTTATAAGTTCGATCGCATCCTCTGCCGTCTTAACTATTGTATCCCTTACGTTGACGTATTGCATGTCTGCTACATAAAAAGTACCCCTCACGTTAAGCTTTATTTTGAATCTCGGCGTAGGCACGGTCGAGACGCATTGCTGTATATTTGCATACAACATCTCGTACTCAGTCTTATACCTCTTCAGCTCATCAACGGTCTCGAAGCTTTTCCAACAGTTGCCGCCGTACGTGTCCTTGCTGAAATAGAAACCAATGTGTTCAAACATATTACAACCTATTTAAAAATGTTACAATATGCCGGGTGTTCCCACCTCGGTGCGTCGGAAATTTTATACCTCCTGACGTTATTCTTATTCACCCTTATCTTCAAATTGAACATGTAATAGCCATAATCAGATTTCCTTGGATCGAACAGAATATCGAAGTTCATGAAGCCCTCATTGAACAACAGAAATACGTCTTCCGGTAAAAAAGGATTAACGTATACATTCTTGTCTTTGAACTTCGCACACCTCTCAGCCCCCATAAAAAGCGGGGAAAAATCGCTAATATTGTTAGGCGTGCATTTATAATCATGATACAAATTAGCCAACATCTCTGGACCCATCATCATGTTTCCGACGAAAGGAATGGAATCAACAGACTTAACGAAAGTCATGTCCTTAACTTCAACATCAAGCATTTTAACAGTAGCAGTCAAAGCTTCCATACACAGCTGCTCCATGAACATCCCGTACAACTCGGAAAGCAAATCTTCTTTAGGCGTACAAGTATAGCTGGAACAAATAGACTGGAACAGCTCCGTGCCAAAATTGAACTTAGACTTCACCTCTTTTTCTTCGAAAGAGATCGGCTCAATAGCGTAAAAGCTCTTATAAAACTGATTTTCCTTGTAAAGGCCGCTCCTGATCCAATTTTCGGAAATGAACTCGATAAACTTTTCCGGCGTCGTAAGTCCATCTTCATTCTCTACCGTTGCTTTTCTATTAGGGACGCCGTTGACTTCAAAACAAGACACGCCGAGAGCAACCACTTTCCTCAGCTCGTCGAGAGCGAGCTTTGTACCGGCGTTCTTGGAGATCGCCTGTATGGCATCGGCCAAGTAAGCCTGCATGTAAACTATGTAGCTCTCAACCGGTTTGTTTGAATTAGCCTGCGGGCCCCACTTGTTATCCTGGTAATTCCTCTCGCCGTCTATCACGGCATAAACATCCTTCCTATCCATTAACTTATTTGTTACACGAATATAACAGATAATACTGACTAATACAATCATTTATTAGCCTCCACAATGTCAAAGATCTAAATTTTTAGTCCACGCTATAACTCGTTTTCGATCGCCTCCGCCAGCTCCACCTCGATCCCGCGGCCAAACTTCTCGGCCGCGATACAGAACGCGACCACGGCCTCCGAAATCGCAACCGGGACGTCCCGCTCGTCCTTGGCGAACGTCTCCAGCCCTATCATGGGCACTTTAACCGCAATATGGCTTCCTTTTCTACATTTCAACATATCCATTGCACAATACTTAGCATTTGAAAAAAGCACGGATGGACGGATTCGAACCCACATCTGGAGTTTTGGAGACTCTTATTCTACCATTGAACTACACCCGTGTATATTTTGTTAAGTCGAAAACAAAGTCGTATGGCTGTTGATCGTAAACACAAAATTGTCCTCATTCACCTTGATGCCGTGCTCTTTAATTTCGTCATCGTCGAGATTCTCGAGTTCTTTGTCACCTAAGTACATCAAGTCGCCCTCATCCGATTCCGCTATCTTCATGGAGTAACCACCGAAACCGTTTTCCTGGACCAACACCAACATGTCTCCATGCTCGCTCACAGCCTTCTGCAACTTCACAATCAACTCACTTGCCTTCATTATCACTTTTTAAAGCACGCCGTCAGAGAATCGAACTCTGTCTATCCACGGTTTTGGAGACCGGGTGCATACCATTATGCTACGACGTATGTAAATAAAAAACCTCGTCTGTTTAGGACGAGGCTCAAATGTATTTAAAGTATTTCACTTACCACAATACAGTTCCGCTCTCATCCCTTTTAGAGGACCAAGACCAACTTGAGCTGTATGATGATAAATTTTTCATTGCTTTATTATTACGATGCAAATATACAATATTTTAAATACTAAAAAAAATTTTTTTAAACTTTTGCGGCGACATCTTTTACGTCGGCTACAACAGTCTTCTCCGTTGCTGTCACAGCGTCCACGGTAGTTTCAATCTTTGACGAGTTATTACGGAACACCAATGCGCCGGCAGCAAATGCACCTATGTGCGTCAAAATCAAGATAATAATCATTACTTTTATTTATATGTGATACAATATATCGACATAAAAATAGGCAATATTACCACAACAAACAAACCGGGCAGTTATTTTGCCGGCGTTCCAGAAATCAGTAGTTCAACGCCCGATCTATGTCGAACTGGTCGAGATCGAACTCGATGTATTCACCCACGTCATGGTTGATGTAGGTCGACATGGTAACTTCGATCGGCACCTTCTGGTGCATAGAGTCGCTGTAAACGACTATAAACAAATCATCATCACTCTTACCACGTGCAAGAGTAAACTTTGAGGTCACCTTGCCGGCAATATGGTACGTCCGACCAGGCTTACAACCAACTGCAATGCCAAACAGAAACATGCCTATGAATGCACACACGATTATACTCCAATTATTCCTTCTCATTTTGCAAATTTATTTATCTCGAGTAAGTATCAATAGCTTCTTGCGATAAGTATAGTGTCACTTTTTTTCCAACCCACACGTTCGTATAGATTCCAAGATTAACGTATACTGGTATGTTTCTAACAATAGAATCGTCCCTCATTACGATTACTGGAGTTGAACCTCCATTATCGTCCCCAGATGATCTCATGAATTTGTCTACTATTATGCCAGTATGCATCTTCACCTCAGTGTAATCCGAATTACAAGATGCTAAAAATATTGCAGCTGTCAATATTATGTATCTCATTTTATGTCGCTTTCGGTTAAATTAAAGGATATTCTCTGGCCAACTTTGGTATTTATATACCTTTTCCATTCCATTTCAACAGAAATGTTCTTGCTGAGTGAGTCTGCCTTGAAAACTACGTAATACTCAGTTAGAGCTCTGTCTTGTGGAACAATCAGTTTGTCCACTACTATTCCATTGTATCTCTTATAAACTGGCACATTCCATGACCAGTCACAACCTAACGTCGCAAAAGCGAAAATTACTATCAGATATTTCATAGAACAAATGTAGCACCGAATCCCCGAAATAAAAAAAGGAACTCATTTCTGAATTCCCTTTGCCTCCTGCTAAGTTGGAAGCGGCTGTTGGATTCGAACCAACTCACACAGTTTTGCAGACTGCTCCCACGCCACATAGGTTAACCGCCATTTGAGGAGCCAGTTAAGGCTCCTTCACTTTATCTAAAACTAATTTCAACACATCTTCATAAACAAGTTCCTGGCTTAAACCATGGAACACTTCCTTGAAGACCAGTATCTTGTAATCACCCGCATTCGAAAAAAGCGTAACTATAAGACTGTATCTCCCCCTTCCTATCCACACCCTCTTATAATCACCACCAAGATCATTCTGAAGTTTGGCCTCAAAACTATTGTCAACCTTAGCAACCACTTCTTGTGGTATGCGTACCAATTCCGCTGTAGACAGCGAAAAATCAGGCTTATCATGTCCAAGGTCTATCAGTAGCTCTATCACATCCTTCTCCCTGTAAACGATCTGGTCCGAGTTCTCGTCACTCACGATTTCTGCATGAGTATGTATATCGAACAGAAGCTTGCCTAACTGGTTCATAAATTTTTATTCTGATTTGTATCCTTTCCTAAACAAATTTAGGAACAAATCCAATACAAAGGTTAATATGTCAAATATTTTTTTCCAAATAGACTTCTTAGGCACCTCCGTAAGGCTATCGTCCTTAGGACCGAATTTAGCCGTGCTCCTTCCCCTCCAGTTTTGGCCCTGTGCGTGTGATTGGCTCGCAAGGTGAACGCAAATGAAGTCCGGTATGAAAGACCTCTTCCCCTTCTTGAACTGCTTCAGGTGAAGAACGTCGGTCCTGTCGAAACCAACCTTATGAGTAGGGTAAGTCTTTACACCACTCCCGTTCGGATTCCAAAGTTGGAAGAATCCTATCGGCCAATATCCCTCACCTTTGTACTGAACGAGCCTCGTCCCTATTGGGAAGAAATCGGTGTGCATGTAGATCCAGCTCTCGTGCATTGGTTTCTTGTTCTCATTTAAGAACTTCATCCAATCCTCATAAGAGTTACACATGAACCTGTCAACGCCGTAAATGTGGTCTTTCTGGAGCGGGAACCTGTCGAGCAACTCCCTGGTAAGCTTTGGCAACCATATATCAGCATCGAGCTGAATGACCCATCCGTCCAAATCGAGCCTCTTCAGGCCCTCGTTAATAGCAATCCCCTTGTTGGGAACCTTACTGTCACCCTCGTAAACGAGGCCGGTGCAAACACACTCGACGCCGTAAAAATCACACACCTTCTTGGTATCCAAGTCCTTATCATCAGTAACAACGACAATTTTGTCGAAGAACTGCTTGTTCTGAGATAGAGTGTGTTTGAGAAAATCGCTATAATTTATAGACACTACCACTGCTTCCAGTTTCATTTTTACCCCGTTTTTTCTTTAAATACAACGGAGTAAATGAAAAAAAAATTAAGTCCAAAATTATATTTTTACGACCACAGAAAAGACTGCGTAACCCCTGAGGGAATCGAACCCTCATGCATTTCTGCGCTGGTTTTTGAGACCAACCTGGCTAACCAATTACAGCAAGGGGCTAACTAACTTTTAATTTCTCGGACATCATTGCGGACCAACGGTCGAAGTCTTCCTTCGACACTACCTTATAATCCGTGTCCTTCATGCCCGGAATCTCCTCTACGTAACTGCCATTTACAAGCAAATGTATCTTCTTAAAGGTCTTGTAATAGCGATCGTCAGCATCGTATACCAGAAAAGTGTCTACTATCTTCATAAAATTGTTTTAAGAGAAGTGTATCTCATGTATTACGTGGTTTTTTATGTCGCTTCTGAACTTCAAATGTACGAACTTATTCTCGGGGTCGAAATTAACTTTCACTTTTGTGCTCTTGAGCCACTCCACAACCGGCAATACGATCGTATCGAATACCACCCCATCAAGGTAAGCAGCCTCTTTCTTGAACTTTTCTATAACCTCAGGCTTCGCCTTGGCCATAAATACAGGATCTGACAGGAAACCATTTATCTTCTCAAGCCTCGTCATTCTACTTAAAATTTAATAAAAACATTTTAACTGAAACCGGTGGTTATATCAATCTTCAAGTTTCCCATTATTCTTCAATTCCCTGTAAGTAATGTTGTCGATGAATTTGCCGTCAACGTTATATCCCCAAAGCCTCGTGTCGTTCGTCCTCGCGATTACGATTGAGTAAACAACCGGCGTAACCAGTTTTAGAATCTTGTGGAACCTCGTCGATGGCTGAAACTTGAACAGTTGAGGCCAGTACTTTGGATTGTAAAAGTTCCTCAAAGGCCTCGAATTTCTGAACCTAATCTTCGTGTCCGATCCATCGAGATACTCCTCAACATACTCACCCTTGACTATTATCGAGCAATAGGACCACGGATGGTTGTGCATGTGTTTGTCTTTGTCGCTCTCATAGATACCGTGCAGGAAAACGCTGAACCAGGCCGTACCGAACAGCTTCCAACGCCTGAAATGCAACACGCCTGTTTTGCTCTTTATCTCCAGTATAGGTTTCATGCTTAAAAGAGGAAGGAAGCCTTTATGCCTCCTCCCATTTATTATGTTTAAAAATTCAACTCGTTCGCGAAGAACCACTCCCTCGCCTTGTTGGAAATCGCACCGCCAACAGCCTTGGCCTCTATGCCGTTCGCGACCATCGTGTCGGTCTCCTCCTTTACGATGTCGTTGAATATCCACCTGAGGTAATCGCCGAGGCTCGCTCTCGTCAGCGGCTTGCCAGCCTCCCTCAATTTGTCGATCGACTGCAGACACCTGCTCTCCGTCACGACGTTGTCGACGAACTCAATCACGTTCCTTACTTTCTCAACATCGACTGCCGCAATTGTCTTCACCTTCGAGGAAGAGTGTTTCTCCCCCTTGACCTTCATCCAGTAGCCCGAATCACCGTCGTAGGGCGGCGTAATGCACTTCCAAACAACTCCCTCTCCTATGCCATCCTTGCCAAAAGCAAGCCCAACGGGACAGTGAGCCTCAACCTCAGTAGTTATGTCAATCAAATCATTTTGCGACAACGTAGGCGCCTTAAAATCGATGTCGATGTCCCAAACCTTGTAGTCGAGTATGTTGTAAACCCTCTTGCTTGGCAACTTGATCCTCTGCACGAAATCGTAAGACTTCCAGCGCTTGTGCTTTATCTCGGCGGTGCTGTCTATGAAGGCGACGTCGAACACTACGAACATCTTGTCAAGCCCGTTCAAAGCCACTCCCTTCTGAATGCTGCCGCCGCACCACTCGCCGTAAATAACTATCGTATCGAACTTGTTCTTGTCCTCTTTGTGCATAGTCTCGAGTATCGTGAAATTATACACTTCGTTTGCGTAGAATTCTTCCTGGATCACCTCCTTAACCATATTCACAATGTCCTGCTGTATAGAGGCGAGGTAAGTAGCTGCTCCCGCATTGTCCTCAGCCGGCGTTATCACGTTATCTCTCGACTGGAAGTAAACTATCTCGTTCTTGATGTCAATTACCACCGCGCAGTTAGTGCCATGCAGCTTCGTGGTACCGATGAATTTTAGCGTCGGCTTCTGTCTCGTCTGATCGTATATGGCATCTCCGTTCTCGTCCTGGCCAACGTAGTGAGCCTTGTGGTTCACATTGTGTATCACCGTCCTAAACTGCTCGATCGAAGGGTAACCATAGTGCGGCAAGTCCTTCCTTGTGTTAATCTGTCCAAACATTTATGTAAAATATAATTATTTTTTAGGTTTAAATATCCCATCCTCGAAGCCCTGCTTCGCCCAGAACTTCTTGTACTTCGCAACTTCCTCATTGAGCTTACGTGGCTTGTCCTGTATCCGCCTTATGGCGGAAGACAATATGATGCCGCTCATGTCGTCTGCATGGTATATGCCGAGCGCATTAAACTCTTCTACTAACTTTGGTTTTTCTTTTGGCCACTCATCGTAAGTATGACTTTCCTCCCACCATAGGTGCCAGTTGTTCCTAATGCTCATGCCGAGCGAGTGGTGCGATCCGCTGAGGATCTCTTTTTCAGTGAGGGTCTTGTATTTCTCTATCACCTCCGGCGAGGTGCTTGATACTATTATGTCTACCGCCTCATCGAGGCTTTCCGGAATTCGGGTATGGCTTGTACTCATTGTTCAGTCTCTTTAAATCTGAGATCAAAGAAACGTAAAAAACATCACAATCAGCAATTTCGTCGTGGACAAACCTAAGCTTCCAGTCGCCGAACTTAAAAACCTTATCCTTGGCGCTGTCGAACATGTCGAGGTGCATGGAACAATCATGGTGATCGACGAAATCAACCAGGTCGTCAGTAAATTCCGCGATCATAAGTTAAATTTAGTCACAGAATAAATCTGTGTGCAGAGCATACCACGTGCAGGTATTAACTTTATACTCCTACCCGATGGGAGATTCGAACTCCCACACCCTTTCGGGCGCTGCCACCTTGTTCCTCGTTAAAAGTACAAGGCAGTGCGTCTACCAGTTTCGCCAACCGGGCATTCGTACCGCAAACTCCACTATCTCTTGAAGCGGTACAGCTAATTTCACTTGGTACTGTTGTATTTCTTGATATAGTCTGTATAGTCGGTCAAACCTAAAAGGGCCGCATCACCGTACACGTATCCTATAACAGAATAAATAATTTCTTTATCACTTTTGGAAAGAGCCATGAGATAATAAGGCGTATCGTTCAAGTGAATCTTCGAGTAGAAAATCCCAATGTGACCTGGAATTTTAACCTTGTCCTTTACCCAATTTATTTCCATCAGCTCATCATGCGTAGATACCTCGTGTATCGTCTTGTCGGCCTCGTAGCCGCTGAAAAAACTTGGAAATCTCTTCTTGACTATCATGTGAATAATTTATTGAAATCGAGAGTGGAGTCGAACCACCGACTTTCCGTCGATCCCTCTGGCCTCTGGCCTCTGAGGTACTCGATTAACATTTTTATAACTATCTTATCTTGCCGATAATGCTTTTAGGGAAATCAATTTGGCTCAGCACTACAAGTAACTCTTCTTTCGTGTGCCTCGAAAACAAATCACCCCACTGCCTTATGCGAGCCTCCTTCTTCTTATCATGCCGCTCTTCATTGTACTTATTCTTCGCAGCAATGTCTGTAACCGTTATGTAGTTTTCCTTTTCCTCATCACAAAGCAAATCACCCTTACGATACTGGCTACCGAAAGCTTGGAACAACCAGTTCTTTGTTGTGTAGCTATAAGTGAAATTAACGTAAAGCGATTCGATTGACTCCTCGCGATCGCCATAACAAGCTATGACCTCTATCAGATCGTCCAACTCAAGCTCATTATCTTTCGAACGAGACTTCTTTAAAAAATCAGGCAAACATTCCGCAAGACATTCTGGCGGAAACTGATCTATAGAGTCGATCTTCTTAACAAAATCTTTCATAAAATTATTTATAAAGCAATATTAAACGTTAATAGTCACCCATATCAGGTTTCTTGTTATCAAAATATTGCTTCCATGTCAAGTTGCCATCTTTCTCCTTCCTCTCGCAGTAAAAATCATAAGCAACGATAACCATAGCGATCAAAAAAGCTGCTAACAATAACGCAAAGAAAATTACAACACCCATTTGCTCATTTTAAAGTAGTCCTGGTCAGACTCGAACTGACACTAAATAGGTTCTAAGCCTATCGCCTCTGCCATTGGGCTACAGGACCAATTTATGGGGAGTTTCACCCCAAACATCTTAACACTTCACGAACGAAACGCCCTCAGAATAATAGCCGTTAGAAGAACCAAACCACCTAACCGTAACGTAACCTCTTACAGTCGCAAAACGGTAGTAAGTCCAGGTGCCACTTTCACTACACTCTTCTTCCGTTGCTGCCATTACAGTCTCCTCAGCCATCGTGATCGGAGTGCAAACAAGATCACTGATGTCTCCATCAATATCCTCTATGCTAACACACTCACAACAGTCCTGGTCGTGATAGAACGTGTATCTCTCTCCCGTCTCCGCGATAAAATACATTTCGTCAACACTTGCAGTTACTTCTTTAAAGACCTTACCAACTAACTCGTCAATAGACACATACTTAAACATTTGCTTCAATTTTAGTTTTTATTATTCGGTTTACAACTCGAATCCAGAATTCGCACCGACTTTATTACACTAAAAAATCACAAGTCAAACAATGCCACCGACTTTATTAACCAAAATCCTCCGCATTTACTTCCACGTCTTCTATTTGATCTATGGGCTGACCATACCACCTGTACTGATTGTCCTTCGCATAGATGTGAACTGCTTTACGCAGCTCGTCGTCGCTTAGGTCCTTGTATGAGTTATAAGGCATCTCCTCTATGAACATGAACTTGAACAACTCATACTCTATGCCTGCGAGATTGCGCCACTCATAACCGTTATCCGTCTTATCAGTTATGACCTTTATGATCTCTATCGCAAGTTCCTTGGATATTGATACTGTCTCTTTCTCCGGACTCCTGTCCTGGACGTAACCGTCGAAAGCATAGTCCCACTCATAAACCAAGAACTCGATGGCATCGTTAAGTTCTTCAGATATGTCAACATCGATTCCGGTGGTACTTATGTACCCACGAGCAAATGTAACGCCATACTTCCTTAGTATGTCCTCACACTCCTCTATCCCATCCGACGTTGGAACACCATCTTCGTCCCTGTGCCAAAACTTATCCCTTAACTCAATCGTAGATTGCGGCATGCTTTTATTTTTTGTAGCACTGGTCGGACTCGAACCGACACTTGACGGGGTTTAAAGCCGTTGACTCTCCCGTTGGTCTACAGTGCCATTACTCTAAAAATTTTTCAAGAAACTCAATCAAATGAGGCACTTGGCTCCAGTAATCAATAGCAATACGGGTATAATTAAGGCTAATCCTGCCAGAGCCTGAATTCTTGTAAAGACGATATTTCTCTTTTATTTCGACAAGATTATCCATTATCACCTCTTGCAATACTTTTTTGCTACCTGGATCAAGCTTTTCTGACAACTGATCAATAATTTCCTTAAAATCCTCTTGCAGAAACTTGTTCATTCTGGTAATTGTATCGAGTTT